>AYRG01000004.1_pt1 | contig 100134 bp, 92 predicted proteins | sample 183771 | NCBI WGS metagenome assembly AYRG01 (sample SAMN02391472, study PRJNA226580) | bioreactor metagenome | isolation source: day 33 sample from continuous culture bioreactor with low C:N ratio... | place: Germany: Bremen
ACTTAAATATCTTGCCTATGCATATGCCTTCGCTCGCACCAATTCCATGTATCAAATTAGTGTCCTCCTTAAATCTGTTATGCCTCTTCAAACTGTATTTTTTTACCGTTTTGTGTTGCTGTCTCGCTAGTAAATAGTTCTACTGCTGTTGCTCCGATATCAGACAATGTACTTCTTAGTCCATAGCGCTGATTTTTTAAATTCTTTTTATAGACAAGAAGAGGTACATATTCCCGTGTATGTTTTCCATGACCAATAAGCGGATCATTGCCATGGTCAGCAACAATACATAAGACATCATCTTGTGCCATCACTTCTTTTAGTTTAGGTAAATGTGCATCCACCGTCTCTAATTTTTGAATATAACGCCCGGGGTTTTGATCATGTCCTGCAAGATCTGTCTCTTGCACATTGGCACAGATAAACCCTCGTTCCATCTGTTGGCATGCTTGGATAAGTTCATTCATAACTAATGTGGTGTCTACCGCTGGTATACTCTTTCCGAAATCGTTTTGCACAATATCCGCAACTTTACCGATTAATGTTACCGGAATATTTTGTCTGCCTAGAATTGTTGGTGCTTGAACCTCTGGGTCAATGCCATATCCCATATGAATAACCTCATATCCTTGGTCATAGACGCCTACTTCTGGCGCACTCACCCCAACCATCGTATTATCCTTTTCATGGATAGAGGAGATAATGTTAATCAAGTTGACTCCTTGACCTCCAAAAGCAATGACCCGAGGTACTTTTGCATGCTGTCTAACCACGCGACCTACTTTAATGACATCTTCAAATGACACGTAGTCAAATGAAGCTGTCACATTATATGCCAAACCGTAATCCGCTTCAAGATTATCTCCAACAGTAATACAGTTATTTACCAATAAAATTTTATGCTGGTCACCAATATACTTAACATCATAGTTTGCATCGATAAGCCCTTGACGAATCTCATGAATACTTCCTGAAAACGGGATCTTTTGGGTAGGCTTTGGGAATGTTCCCATCATTTCTTGATGTCCATAAAATGTATCCGCCCCCTGATGCATTAGTGCCATTTTTCCATAGTTCGCCTGAGGATTAAACTTCATTTTCAGTGACTCTTTGCCATATGCATTCATTAATCCTAATGCTTCTAAATTAGGCAATGCTAAATCCTCTTTGTATTTTAAAAGACTACCAAAAGTATCGGCATAATATTCGCTATCTGCATCCGGCATTTGTCCCATTCCAAATCCATCTAAAACAAGGACTATCATTTTACCTTTCATCAATATCCTCCTACTCTTTCTTCCTGTCACACGTCTTGGGATTTTCCTCAACATTCCTCACGAAGTCTTCCTTGTGAATCATATACTCCGACAATATGGGCTTTTCCTTTACTTAGTCCTTCCACAAGAACAACATCACTTCGGGTTACAAAAATTTGTGTTCTAAATGCAGCCACAACCGGATAGGACACGTTGCATGGTTGATTAATTTCAAAGTAATAGTCAATCGCTGTTGGGTCTAAGGGTAATACATCAACCATCTGTGCTGTTGCTAGCGATTGTCCCACCAATGCTTTATTCATATGCGAGCGTCGATAATGTCCCCCACCATAAAAATAAGCCTTTGAGCCAAAGGTATGTGAAATCTCACTTGCATACACAATCGCCGGTATTTCCCCATCGGATTGTATCGCATGCTTTGGTGTCGTTCCACTTAGACCATGTCCTGGTTCGCCATGTGTTCCTCCAGCTTGGTGAATCATCTCGATTGTTTCCATGGATGTATTTGATGGAAGATTAACCTGTGTAATCTCTATTCCCATTTTTTCAAATATTTCCAATGCTTTTTTTATGGTCGCTAGATTACGCGTCCCTTCGACTGTATGTGTCTGTTCATTATATAAAAAGCAAGGAAATGAAGTAACTCCGCGAATATTGACATGCTCAAGACGTTGTATTTTTTCTACGGTCGCTTCTAACTTTTCTATAGCGATTCCACCATTTTGTCCCTCATAGATACAGTCATCTGTGTCTAAAACACGAAGCATCAAATCCACTTCTACATTAAGCTCTTTAGCTACTTCTGCAATTTCTTGAGCCTTTTCAACTGTATAGATCGTAAGGATTTCCGGCTTTAACTGAAGAATCTTTGGGATGCTTTGTTTGGGAATCTGAACCAGATGCCCCACATGTCCGATTTTTACTCCATGTTGTCCAAGTGACAAGGCTTCTTTATAATCCACACACACCGCACCTTCATACCCTAATTCTACAAGTTTTTTGCCAATATAGGGATTACGTCCGATTTGCTTTGTCATAAAGTACAACTTCACATTATACCTTGTCGCCACGTCTAAAATATTCTTTGCATTAGTAAGAAGACGATCCACATCTATAATATAACTATCCGGTTGTATAGCTCCTTGAGCTAAAAATTGAAAAGCACACTCGACTAATTCCGGATTTTTCTCGATTGTTTTTTCTAAAAACATTTATCCACCTTCTTACGTTATGGTCTCTGTGATAATAATTTTTCCGATATGAACAAAAACAAACCACTTTTCTTCAGGAGGGAACTCAAAGTCTAACATCTCACATGTTCCCTTATACATTTCTTCCATTTTGGCGTAATGTTCGCTACTCATCAATTCCTCCACAATCCCTTGATCGGGTTCATTGATTTTTTCATTGCGTTCGACCCGCATCATCGCCTGAGATAAATGTGTTATCATCATCGATGCGTTGTCTTCTGTCAGTTCAATGTTATAGGTCCTTTTATAACCGACAATCATGTTGTTTAATTTTTCATAGATATTTTCCGTAATTAATCCAGCTTCACGCAAGACATTTAAGCGTTCTTCCATTTACATTCCTCACTTTCTGGATTTTTTATTCCCTACGTTCAAGTAATCTCAAGACATTATTACGTAATAATTTCTTGATGACTGTATCGCTGATGCCCTGGTTTTTCATCATAGGTACAAACGTCCCAAACATGTGATCATAACCATATCCTCCATTCGACTTCAGATACGATTTTCGAGTGATGTCTAGAGACAATACCAATTGCTCTTCAAATCCTGCTTCCAAAAGCTCTACAAGCTTCTCTAAGCGTCGCTCATCTGTAACATATCCGACTTTTCCGATTGTATCAAATGCAATACTTACCCCTTGATTAAGGACTTGTTTCAAGTACTCCACATCATCGACCAAATCCATATGTCCAATAAGAATTTTCTCCTTTACGACATTGTCCTTGAATAAAAGTTCAACTTGCTCAAGAGCCATTGTCCCAAGTTCACAATGGGTGAAAATAGCCAAACCAGTTTTATTTGCCGCTATTGCCGATGCATGAAAAACTTTTTTTTCATCTTCTGTCATGGTTTGATGACTTGACCCAATCTCTGCAATAACGCCAGCCTTGTGCTGTGTACCATCAATTCCGGTACACAGCTCATGAATAAATTTTGCTGCAAGTTCTTCAACAGTACTTTGTCTTACTTCATCCATGTAGTAGCAATCTTGGTAAAATCCTGTACTTGCAATGACATGAATTCCTGTTGCTTCAGATATTTTGACTAAACGGTTCACATCTTGTCCCATGCCAGTATTTGACACGTCCACAACAGCTGATAAACCCATTGCCTTTGCACTTAACAGCTCTTTTGTCATAACATGAACTTCACCCAAAATAGAATCTGCCTCTTGTCGAACATGTGATAAATCCATGACTAAATGTTCATGAGCTAATGTATATCCTATGTCTGTTGAGGATACTTTGCCTAATACTGTTTGTATCATAAGAACGCCTTCTTCCTTTTCTTTTGCTTTATACGATTGGAGTAAACAAATTCATAAAGTATAATACATTTAATAAGACTCCGGTAACAATCGCTGCAATTGGTCCAATTGCCAATTTCATAATAGGTTTTCCTAATGCTTCATTTCCAAGGTATATCAATGCTCCAATGAAAAATCCTGTATATCCACCCATTTTAATTACAGCAAACATCGCTCCCAACAATAATGCTAATTCCATAGACATATTCATTGCTGAACGGATGTTATCTGATGCCATTCGAATTGATGGGAATTTTTCAAAAAAGCTTCCAAGTTTTCTAAGTAAGAACACTTCCAAAACGATCACTAAACCACCTAGTGCCAATGCAACCGTCCAGTGAGGTGCTATATATCCAACAACATAAACAAACGTTAGACCTGCCACACCATATACTCCCGTTGATAATGCAGTTGTTGCAATCAAAGGTATAAAACTTAATCCTCGCATTGTCTCTGCAATAGCCGCCTGATTAATAAGGTTTGTCGCTTGTGCTGCATCTGGAGAACTATAAGCATCTTTTAATAAATAAATAGATACTTCTGAACCTGCAAAAAAGTCAAGATTTGCAGCTAAGGCTATAAGTGCACCTGTGATTGCTAAAAAGGGTAAATTTTTACGTATTCTTAATGTCCTTACCTCAAAAATCGAGTCTTGCTCTTGTTCATCTGCTGATTGTTCCATGCCATGATCATGAATAACCGCAAATACAAGTAACATAACCATACCGACAAGTAATTGGAATGATTCTGGATAAAGAGCTGTGAACTTTACTAACAATACGCGTGTAATTAAGACAAGGACCCCTGCAATAATTCCTTTTTTCTTGCCAAACTGTAAGAAAATCGCCAAAATTGGAAATAGTGCAAAAGCTGAAACAACCGGTCCACTTAATTCTCCAAGTGCTGACAAAAAGTCAACTGGCAAACCTGTAAGTGTTGTGTTCACTGTAGTTAATGCTACAACAACGATGAATCCCCATAACGCTCCACCCACTGCTGCAATCCATTTTTTTGGTGAACTTACACCGATAATATCCGTAGGTAAAAAAAGTAACCACGGATTAAATAATCCTGTTGCCAACGTGAACGATATCCCTACCGATGCAATAAATCCAACACTTAATCCAAAAGCAACACTGGCTACTTCTTGTCGCTTCATTCTTCCTTCTACAAATTCAGGCAATATTGGTCTGATTCCATCATGAAAAACTGCCATAGCCCCATGTGCTAATAATGATGTCATCCCTGTTAACAAACAAATTACTGCTATTTGAATAATATCAAACTCCATTTTACGTCCTCCCAATACGGACACCCTAACAAGAGTAGGTCCTATTTTTCTAAAATATTTTTCATTAATAACTGAACTGTCGCTTCAATATTTTCTACTGACATGCCAAAACAGATTTTACCTTCGTCCAAATATTTTTTAATTACCTTTTCATCTGCTTTTTGACCGTTTTTTGCTACTGTACAGCATTTGTTATACCCCACCATTCCAATAAGAATGGATATCGCCGCACCACCACCACTATTACAAGCCCCAAAATAATAGTCTGTTTTTCCGGCCTTTATGTCCTTTGCTGCACTCATATCTGTTGTCTCATATACTTCAACATCACTATTTCCATGTTCTCTAACACTTGCTGCCATCCTATTTTTATCTAATCCACCTACTGCTATTCTCATTGTAAATCCTCCTTCGCCTTGATTGGTTGTTTTTTATTATCTCACCTCCATTATACACGAAATTCACATTACCTACTATAGTAATATACATTTTTTTGTATATTGAAAGTATAATAGGCCTATGTTTTTCATTTTTTACATACTTTACATTGTCCATAAGGTATTGATCCTGAGAAAGTTCAAACCCAATGCGCAATGTACAAAATACTGTATATTGATTATAAGCCTTTTTCCTCTTTTTGTAAAGAGGAAATGTTAAATTAATACTTTGGAATTAATTGTCCCGTAATAACTTGCTCTTGAATCCCAACGACTTTATCCACATCAATCACCTTTTTTAAGAAGCTTTTGATATTTTCATTGCCCTTTTTGATGACAATAACCGCTTTAGTATCTTCACTTTCATTAACAAATGAGTCAATGTCAATGTAGTTTAAATCTACATTTTTATTAAGTATTTCATCAATACTCCATACCGCTGCATCAATCGTTCCTGTCTTGATATTTTCGATAATCTGATTATATGGCAATTCTACATACTCTACATCATAACCTTGACATACCCTTTTGGTTAGAGCGTAAATATCTAAGGAGGTTTTATCCAGTGCAATCTTCATCCCATCGTCCAATCCTTCACAATGCGGGGCTAATATCAGTCCATGCTTATTCACATAGGATCGGCATCCAAAATCAAGAATACTTTCTATCTCATATCCTTGTTTGATAAATTCAATGGCAGAAAATTTACTCATGACCGCAAAATCATAGCGTTCATTAATAATTCCCTGAACCCTCAAACTCGCCCCCCGCATATAAGCTAAATGAAACGGAATAATACTATCGCCTGCTACATGATATAATCCTGTCGCCAAACCTTCATATAGCTTGGAATACGGCAAGGGCATGACGCCCATGCAGCTTCCAAAATCTGTATATTCCCATAATTTTTTATAATTAATAAATGTAATGTATGACCCAAGATGTCCTTTAGATTGAATATCAATTACTTTGTTTTCTTTTAATAACGCAAATGCTGACTGTACTGTTCCCCGTGCAAATCCAAACTTTTCTGCATATGCAGCGACTGTTTCTATGCGTTCGCCTTCTTCTTTATAAATCAATTCTCTTGCTAATTCAATTGTTGCAAGCCCGTGCTTTTGCATTAACTTTGATTTCATCTATAACCTCCTATTAACATACAATATATTGTATATTATCATTATTATAAATAATAATCTAAATTTTGTCAAAAAAGCTTATACAATTTGCGCTTTAATTTTTGCAATAATATGGGATGTATCCGGTGCACTTTTATGGATATATGCAAACACATCTTCAATTGTCTGAACCGTTCGCTCTAGCGTTGCTTCTTTTTTGCCAACATACATTAAATACATGGCAAAAGCGCCATCTTGGGTAGGTAGCCAATAATCCATGGGAAGAATCTGAGCCCCCAAACGCTCATAATAAGTAATCCGGCGTTGTTGATTAACATTATCTTTTTCAGGTATCTCTACTTCTAAATACATGCCATCATAATCTGCTTGATATGCATTGATAATGGATTCAAAAAACACAGTGCCATACCCTTTAGATTGAGCACTAGGTAACACCGCTAAAAAATCTAGCCATAATGCACGCATTGCTTTTGATTTATATACAAGTGCATAGCCAATCAATTGCTCATCATACGCAAGTAAAACATCATAGCGTCCATCTTGCTCTAGCTTTATAAACTCAGCATATGTTTTTAATTCATTGGCCGGAAACTCTTCAACCATGTGTGCATATACATCATCAATATGTCCCAGCCTGATTGTAATCTCTTTCATTTTATTTTCCTTCGCTTTCTTTTATTTCAATTGAATAGGGTTCAAAAATATTGTTTGCATTAACAAACATACAACTAATCGTCTCTTCACTTTTATCAATGACCCTTCGCTGAACACTTTTAATGCCTTCTTGACTTGTGCCATGTTCTTCAAGAATGTAATAGGCAAGCCCTTCGGGTCTTTTAATATATTCAGGAAGCTTGTCTTTGGATATTCGCATAGTATCCATCACCTCATCGGCTATATTCATACTCTTTAGTATGGCATAATCGATGGGCTCTTTGGCCTCTATGTTTAACTCCACTAAAAAAGTCTCTTCCATCATCTCGTTATTATCTTCCATCGTATATGATTCACTTAAGGACTGACTGGCACGGGCTCCTGGATAAGAGTCAAAAGACAGACTGCTTCCTCTAGATACATAAATCTGTCCATCCGAAGTCTTGTAGACCGGATTAAAAATAACAAGAATCCTCTCTTGGTTTTCTACATAAAGTGTGGCTTCAATCTCACGTGTATTATCACTTACAGAAATATGTAGATCACTCACGCCTATACCTGCATCCACCTTGGATACATTAACCCCTTCCTCATCTATATAAGATGCGTCAATTAATGCTGCCCCGTCAATCGGAAATATATGTTCTCCATCCGGTCCTATTTCGGCATAGATACGACCTTCACTTCGCAAATCAGGTAATATGACCTCTTCCCCATTAAGAAGCTCCTTAATCATCGCATCACTTATCTTATCTGACAGGTCTAGCTCATCTTCCATCACAGGCAAATCTTCAAAGGTTGCAAAAATCCCGATAAGTTTATCTGCCTTTTCTTGTGCCTCTTGTGCATGGGCAAGCTGACAGCCGCTCAATAAAATCAATCCACTAAATAGCACGCCTATATTTATGATGCTTTTTACTTTATTCATCCACACACTCCTCCAGCTCACCGTCAAATTTTAATATGTCACCTACATCACATTCAAGATAATAACAAATTTGGTTAATCGTCCCAAACCGAACTCCCTTTGCTTTCCCACTACGAAGAATTGATAAATTGGCTTCTGTAATTCCAATTTTATGGCATAATTGCTTTGATGTCATCTTCCGACTTTTTAATACTTCATTAAGATATACCTTAATTGCCATAAATTCCTCCTAAAATTATATGAATGAATCCACTTCATTTTTTAGTCGCCGACTGTCAGCAAAGTATCTTGACATTAGCATAATCATTAATAAGAACATCATAGACATCACCGGAATCATCAAATGATAGTCGAAGCTTAACAATTGCTTTGAAAAAAATAGTTGGCTGATATGGATGAGGATAATTGAAAGTACCGTCAGGGAAATCACTGTCTTACATCCGTTTTCCAGTTTTTTGGCTGCAAAAACCACTTTTTCTCCATATTGGTTCTCCTTAAGTGCATCTAGTAGGCATCCGCCTAAATACATAATCCAAATATTTAATAAACTGGGTAGTCCTTTACCAAATTCTCGAAGAACAATAAATACATCCGAAACCAAAAAATTGATACCAAACATGGTATTGTTTTCTCGAAGATTCGACATTTGAAGCATTATTTGTCTTGTCGTTGTTGAAAATACTGACGCAACGCTCAGCATCGCTAAAATAAAAATGAAAACGGATAAGTAGTCCAATAAATGTAGCGTTTCCACCTTTACTAATTTTTTTATAAACGTCAAAATAACATATCCTGAAAGTAAGGCATAAAAAGTACTCCCTAATATCATAGCCCCTGTCGATTCCATACCAACCGGTGTTAAATATCGGCTGATAAGCCCTGGATTGATTAGGAGATATAAGATGCCAAAGACCATTCCACTCATCACCCATAAAAGAACATCCCAAGACCTTATCTTGTCCTTATGTCGTCGTATCACCCAAACGATTAAGGGTATGGCTCCGATAAAAACAAAAAGGATCCAGGCAATGGCATTACCTCCACTTCCCGATAAAGATAACCATCTTAAACCTCTCGCCAAATAAACAAACGGGAATGTAATAAACTGCTCATAGAGCGCTCCTGATTGTATGTTTGACACTGTGAGCATAATGCAAACTATCGCCTCAATTAGTAATACAACTGTTACTTTTTTATATTTCATTAATCACCCTCCAAAATTATTGTTTTATTATAATTTTAGATTCAGTCTATCACTAAAATTATTGTTTGTCAATAATTATGTCAAGTGCTTCATTCAATGAAAAGCTATATATGATCGTTTGCTTTACATGTTTTCCTGTCATACGTTCCAAAGCTTTTTTATAGTACTCCAACTGGAGTTGATAACGCTCTATTAATATCGATGCATCTTGATTTTTCAAAAAATCTGTCTTGTAATCCACTAATACCAACGCATCTTCTTCAACAAAATACAAGTCAATAACCCCTTGAATCATCCGTCCATCACCCTCGTCATCAATCTGCAATACAAAGGGTTGTTCTTGGCGAATCTGCTTTGAATCCGCCTTCAAAATACGCTGATACAAAGAAGAACTTGTAAAGCGTTGGAGCGCATGAATCGAGATACGTCCTCCTTCTTTTGATGTAATGATATTGTCTTTAACCATCTTTTGAACAAAGGCTTCTAACGATTCTCGTGTCCACGAGATGGAAAAATCAAGCTTTGCCAATACCAGGTGCATAAGTGTTCCATAGCGTGCCCCTTGTTGAGGCTGATTTTCAAGTGTCGCATCCATAAACGCCGGAATCGGTTCTTGGACTGATTTAATCAATTGTTCATATGCCCACTGCTGCTCTTCTATTTGATTTTCTTGATGTTTTCGCTTTATCTCTGAAACTGACATAGAGAGATATTTTTGGGTGGATGACGCATAAGCATAAGGCTTATATATCTCCTCTTCATATTCGCTAATGTCTTGTTCCCATTCTTCTTCTCGTTGATAGCTTTGCAACAGCATGTCTTTTAATTCTGATTTTTGCTCTTCTTGACTCAGTTCATAGAAGGCTTCTTGCTCAACGATTTCATCGTAGTGTACTTTCCTTATGGAATACAATGCACTGCTTTGGCTATTGCATCGCATGAGAATCAGTTCCAAATAACTACGCGTACTTTGTACAAGTCCTGAGGGTACATATACGTCTGCATATTTAGAATATCTTTCCATCATTTTTTCAATATTTTTTTCATAGTCTGATGTCGTTGCAAGTAGATACAGCTTTTCCTTTGCTCGAGTTAATGCTACATATAGAATACGGATTTCTTCAGAGATAAGCTCATTTTTGGCTTTAATCCGAAGCGCCTCTGTAAAGACCGTCCTTTTTTTTGTACGCGCATCAATATCGATATAATCACTGGCCAACCCTAAGTCTTGATCCATTAAAACCGTTTCGCGCAAATCCATTTCATTAAATTGCTTTTGTAAATCCAAAATAAACACAATAGGAAATTCAAGTCCTTTGCTTTTATGAATACTCATCATAGTCACACTGTTATCACTATCTAGCGTATAGGTAGGTTCCGGCGAATCCACTTTGTATTTTTTCATATGCTCAATATAGCGCACAAAGTTAAATACGCCTTTATAACTTGATGCCTCAAAGGCTTCACTTTGCTGTAATAAGTACTCCAGGTTTTGCATGCGTTGACTGCCATTATCCATAAAACGAACGATATTTTTATAGCCTGTCTCTAAGTAGATTTTCTGTATGAGTTCATGTAGTTCAAGATATTTGGCTTCTGCTTTTAACCGATTATATAAAGTTAGAAAATAGTGAACTTTTTTAGTTAAGGGGCTTTGTTCTTCCTCAATTGATTCTTGATGTACTTGTTCATATGCTATTAGTGCCTCATAAACACTTAATGTTTGATCTATTTTTTTTAACTGAATAAGGTCATGTTCATCAAATCCCATAAAAGGCGCACGTAACACGGATACAAGGGCAATATCTTGTATGGGATTATCTAAAACCATTAATAAATTTAAGACCACTTGAACTTCAATAGCCTCAAAATACCCTGTTGATACATCCGTTGCATAAGGTATCCCTTTAGCATCCAATACATCTTTAATATCCTCCATAGCTTTTGATGGACTGCGCATAAGAATACAGATATCTTGGTATTTTACTTCCCGTAGCTCTCCTGTTTTATCGACAATAGCCAAAGACTTTTCATTGACCATTGCATGAATCTTATTTGCAACAAGTTGCGCTTGAATTGTTGCCTTGGACTCACCTTCCTTTGGATCTTCAATGATCAGTATCTCCGGTCGATAGTCCTTTGCACTTGCTTGTTTATACTGGATAGCACCATAATTAAGCTGTGTTTTTTCATCATATTTAACATCACCAACGGCTTCACTCATGATGCCCTTAAAGATGTGGTTTGAAAAGGATAGTACTTCTTGACGACTTCGAAAGTTCTTAGCCAAATCAATTTTTACTTCATTCGCCTGCTGCTCGTCGTCATAAGAAAAGCGTCGATATTTTTGACTAAAAATCTCCGGTCGTGCTAACCGAAACTTATAAATACTCTGTTTTACATCACCCACCATAAACAAGTTTTTTTCTTCTTCTTGCTTAGACACTGCTTGAATAACCGCTTCTTGAACCTCGTTGATATCCTGATACTCATCAACAAGCACTTCATGGAACATATCTTTATAACGCTTTCCAATTTCAGAAACTTGGTTTTCGTCGTATAATAACGCCAATGCAAAATGTTCGATATCGCTAAAATCAATTAACGCTTTATCATATTTTTCTTCTGAAAAACGCATATCAAAAAGCTGTGTTAATCGTACAAGCTCTTGAATATCTCCTGCGATGACGCCTACTTGCTCGATGCTTTCTTCTTCATCAAAACATAGAAGCTCTACAACGCTCAAGTTATCTTTAATCTGATTGATGATGTCTTTTGCCTCTTCTGCAAGTGCCTTGTCATAACCTTTTGACTTTCGACTTAACGGCGCAATCGACTGACTTTGGTGTGCTGACTTAAGCGCCTGCACATCTTTGCTTTCAAGGGCGGATACATAGCAATTTAACAGATATTCTATATCTGCGACTGTGTCTTTATACTTATCCGGTCCTGCTTCAAGCGCCATAAGTTCATGTAGGTCAGGCAACATACTCTTGACAACAGCCAAGTTATCTGCCACATGCTTTTGAAGCACATTATAAAACTCTGTAGAATAAAGCTCCTGTGCATCATGAATTTTAAGTGTTTCTACAGCTTTATTTAACCATGCTTCTGGATTTGGATGACTTTTTGAAAACCGATATATCGTCAAAATGATATCCCGTATTTTTACATCATCATTACCATAGGAAAAAGCTTCAACAATCCGGATAAAAGCCGGACTTTTTTCTTCATAAGCCGCTTCAAAGATTTCATCCAGGATTTCCTCTTGTATAAGAGCCAGTTCCGTCTCATTACCGATACGAAAGTTTGGGTCAAGTTCTAAAAGATAGTAGTAGTTTTTTAAAATCTGCAAACAAAAGCTATGCAGAGTCATGATATTAGCCGATGCCATCATCGTCAGTTGTTTAACCAAATGCTGCATCATCTTTTCGTCTGCTGTTTCTTCAATAGCTTTTTCAATAGCTAAGCTTATTCGCTCACGCATCTCAGATGCAGCAGCGTGGGTAAATGTCACAATAAGCAGCTGATCTACAGATATCGGTGTATTTGGATTGGTAATCTTTTGGATAATACGCTGTACAAGGACGGCTGTTTTTCCCGACCCCGCTGCCGCCGAGACTAAAAGGCTTCGACCGCCATCTTGTATAATTTTTTCTTGTTCTTGGGTATATTGAAATTTCATATAGTGAACCTATCTCCTCTTTTGTGCTATTATTCTTTCCCCTTCTCTTATTGTAGTATAAGTTTGTCGGAAATTCCATATACAGTTTTAGGTAATACTTTGGTATAATAGTATTGAATTCATAAATCAGAGGAGGTTAAAATGAATAAAACAAAAATTATATGTACAATCGGCCCCGCAAGCGATAATAAAGAAACCTTTACCCAACTCGTTAAGAGTGGCTTAAGTGTCGCTCGTCTCAACTTATCCCATGGTAATCAAGAGTATTATAAAAAAATAATCGCAATGATTAACGAAGTTAGAGAAGAACTCAACGTTCCTATTGCTATTCTCATGGATACGCGTGGACCTGAAATTCGTACCAAAACATTCGTTGATGGTTCAGCTGAACTAATCACAGGCGAGTACACACGTATCTGTCATGGAGATTTTGAAGGTACTTCCGAAAAATTCTGCGTGACCTACCCAACACTTCATGAAGATGTATGTCCTGGTAGCGTTATCTTAATTGATGATGGTTTAATTGAACTTGAAGTTTCTGAAATTGATGGTGAAGATGTTATCTGCAACATCAAAAATGGCGGTATCGTTAAAAATCGAAAAGGTGTCAATATCCCAAATATTCACCTCAACCTTCCATCCATGACACCAGCTGATGAGTCCGACTTAATCTTTGGAATTGAAAATGATGTAGACTTTATTGCAGCATCGTTTATACGAACGGCTTCAGACGTTCAAATGATTCGTGACCATCTTAATAAAAATGATGGTGAAAGCGTTAAGATTATTTCAAAAATCGAATCTCAAGAAGGTATTGATAATATCGATGCAATTATTGAAGCATCTGACGGCATCATGGTTGCCCGTGGTGATCTTGGTGTTGAAACGCCACCTGAAGCCATCCCACATATCCAAAAACTCATTGTAAAAAAATGTAACGAAGCTGATATTCCGGTTATCATTGCAACGCAAATGTTGGATTCGATGCAAGTTAATCCTCGACCAACCCGTGCCGAAGTATCCGATGTTGCCAATGCTATCTTAGATGGTACGGATGCCATCATGCTTTCTGGTGAATCCGCTGCCGGAAAATATCCAATCGAATCGGTTCGTTCAATGCGACGTATTGCAGAAGCGGCAGAAGCATCTATGGATTATCAAAACTTGTTCACAAAGATTGTAAGCCGACGTGAAAAGTCCATCACCAACTCCGTAAGCCATGCATCATGTTCAACAGCAATGCAGTTAAAGGCAAAAGCGATTATATGCCCTACCTATTCAGGAAGTACTGCAAAACTGATTAGTATGTATCGACCAAATGTTCCAATCATTGCAACAACTTCTAATCCTAAAGTGCAGCGTCAGCTGATGTTAAACTGGGGCGTTCTTCCATTGATTATGGAACAACAAACTTCATCAGATATTCTTTTTTATAAATCTGTAGAAAAGACTAAAAGCTTAGGACTCGTTAACTCAGGCGACCTTGTTGTAATTACTGCTGGAGTTCCACTCGGCATCACCGGAAAGACCAATCTTATGAAAGTCCAAGAAGTCGATTAAAAAGTAGCCCCACAGGGTACTTACTTCTAAATCAATAAAAAACAGATGTAGTGCGATAATATATCGCATTGCATCTGTTTTTTTATGTTCACCTACTATTTCACACTATTTTTAATTCAAGAGTTCGACTAGGCTAACTTCACTTAAATCTCGTGCACGCACATCTGCATCTGGACAGTCATAGGCTGACCCAACTGCAAGTGCTTTCATCCCTGCAGCTTTTGCCGCTTCAATCCCTGCATACGCATCTTCAACCACTAAGCATTCTGATGGTTTAATATTTAATCGTTGTGCTGCCAATAAGAACACTTCAGGATCAGGTTTGCTTTTTGTAATATCATTACCATCCGCCACAGCGTCAAATGTATCTTCCATACCAATGTATTTAAGAATACGTGGCGTATTACGGCTTGAGGAACCAATGGCAATACGAATATCGCGTTCTTTAAGTTCCTCTAACGTATTTGTCACCCCAGGTAAAATATCTGCATCGGATAATTCATGTAAAAGTTCAATATATGTATTGTTCTTTTCATCCAGAAATTCTTGCTTTTCTTCTTCTGAAAATGCATTTGTTGCATTTTCAAGAATAATATTCAAGCTTTCATAACGACTAACACCACGTAAACGTTCATTAATTTCACGGTTAAATGGAATGTGTAATCTCTTGGCTAATTGCATCCATGCTTGAAAATGAAATTCGTCTGTCGAAACAATTACTCCATCAAGATCAAATATTACTGCTCTAATCATAATGTCCTCCTAACATAAGCCCTCTCACATTTTATCTGACTCTATGTTTATTATAACCGATTGGAATCTAGACAACAAGACCTATCCTTTATTCATTGACCATCGCTTTACATTTGTGCTAAAATGAATTAAATTTTATAATTTTAGGAGGTTTTTATATGCCATTAATCGACATGCCACTTGATGAACTCAAAAATTATCACGGCGCCATGACCAAACCCGATGATTTCGATGCATTTTGGGATGACGCTTTAGCTTCTTTAGATCAGCTTGAACTTAATCTTTCCATTACAAAAGCAGACTTTCAAGTTCCTTTTGCTACCTGTTATGATGTTTATTATAACGCTACTGACGGTGCAAGAATCTATGCTAAAATGATTAAACCCAATGCCCTTACAGCTAAAGCACCTGCCGTCCTTCGCTTTCATGGATACGCTGGTGATTCTGGTGATTGGACCGGACTGCTTAACTATGCTGCTGCCGGCATGATTGTTCTTGCCATGGATTGCCGAGGTCAAGGCGGAAAATCCACCGATGTTAGTCAAGTCAAAGGCGGAACGCTATACGGCTTTATTATGAAAGGGGTTGATTCTGGTCGAGATGCTTTGTATTTTAAACACGTCTTCCTAGACACCGTACTTCTTGCTCGAATTGCTCTGGATATGCCCGATGTTGATTCAAACCGTGTATATGCTTGCGGTGCCAGTCAAGGCGGTGCGTTAACACTTGCTTGTGCGTCTTTAGAGCCTCGTATACGTAAGCTTGTTCCTGTTTATCCTTTCCTTTGTGATTATCGACGGGTATGGGATCTGGACCTTGCAAAAGATGCCTACATTGGGTTACGGGAATACTTCCGTCACTTTGATCCCAGACATGAACGTGAAGATGAATTCTTTTCAACATTGAGCTATATTGACTTGCAATTTTTAACCTCGAGGATTCAAGGTGACGTACTTATGTCCACAGGATTAATGGACACCATCTGTCCTCCTTCAACCCAGTTTGCTGCTTACAACAACATCATGAGCTCCAAAAAAATGGACATTTACCCTGATTTTGCTCATGAACATCTTCCTGGACACAACGATCGTGAACTAGCCTTCTTGTTGGAAAATTAAAAGGCTTTTATAGGTATAAAAAAGCATGTCCACATACAATGTACGTATGTGGCATGCTTTTTTTATTTTTTCATCGACTTTATCATCTTCAGTCGCGTAAATTCTTCGCGTTCTTTTTCTTCCAACGCATTACTGATATCCTTAGTCAAGGTTTCATACCTTGGAATCATAACATTTTGAAGTGCATTCGCTCTTTTTTGTGTTCGTTTAATATTAATAGCCAAGCGATAGATTGCATTTTCAACTTCTGCCAATAAAAGTGTCAATTGCTTGACTTTTAAAAATTTTTCATAGGCTTCATCCAAGGAAATTGTTGTACGTGCAAACCCATAAGATGGTTCGATGTCTTTTTTTATTTCCCCTATAATCGGAATCTCCACACCCATGATGGAACGTACATTAATGACGATTTGGTCTTCTAATTCAACCGCCTTACTTATTTGTTCCACTGTATTAATACCAATAGTTATATTGGCTGTTTGAAGCGCTTTATAGGCCGCTGAAAATGTTTCACCAATCTGTGCTTGAATTTCTTTGGCCTGATCGATTAACGTCATCATTTCACGCACTAAAATATTCCGTTTTTTATCCAAAAGCTCATAACCCTGTCTTGAAAGGTTTAGTCGGCTTTTTGAAAGCATCAAATTTCCTTTGGTGGGAAAAAGAGTTGCATCCATGATTATTCACGTCCTTTTTTTCGTGGTTTATAGTAACGATCCAATAGGTCATCATCTAAACGGTCAAGCTCGTTTCTTGGCAAAATACCTAGAAGCTCCCATCCAAGGTCAAGGGTAACATCCATAAATCGATTTTCATCCGTCTCTTGGCTTACAAAACGCGCTTCAAAGGCATTTCCAAACTCCATATAGAGTTGGTCAATTTCTGACAGCTCGTCCTCACCAATAACCGATGCCAACGCTTTAACCTCTTGAACATGGGCATACGATGCAAACAGTTGATTAGCAATCTGAGGATGATCTTTACGAGTAAATCCTTCTCCAATTCCATCTTTCATCAAACGTGAAAGGGAAGGCAGTACAATGATCGGTGGATAGATTCCTTTTTGATGCAGTGCACGATCAAGAACGACTTGTCCTTCCGTAATATATCCCGTCAAGTCTGGAATCGGATGGGTAATATCATCATTTGGCATGGTTAATATCGGAATCTGCGTTATAGAGCCTTCCCGATCATTAAGCATTCCAGCGCGTTCATATAATGAGGCTAAATCTGAATACATATAGCCTGGAAATCCTTTTCGACTAGGTATTTCTCCTTTTGATGAAGATATCTCGCGCAAGGCTTCGCAATAGGCCGTCATATCTGTCATGATAACAAGCACATGCATATTACGTTCAAAAGCTAGATATTCAGCCGCTGTTAGTGCACACCTTGGCGTAACGATACGTTCGATAACCGGGTCATTTGCAAGATTTAAGAACATGCATACATTTTCCAGTACTCCACTTTCTTCAAAGCTTCGCTTAAAATAATCGGCAACATCATTTTTGACACCCATTGCAGCAAACACAATGGCAAAATTTTCCCCTTCCGCCGAGTCAATCGCTAACTGGGCCTGACTAGCAATTTGAACCGCTAAGATATCATGCGGAAGACCATTACCAGAAAATACAGGAAGCTTTTGTCCGCGTATAAGTGTCGTTAACCCATCAATAGCTGAGACACCCGTTTGAATATAGTTTCTTGGATATTTTCGTGCTATCGGATTAATAGGCGCTCCATTAATATCCCAACGTACTTCCGGCGATATAGCACCCAACCCGTCAATCGGCTGACCTTTTCCATCCATGGTACGCCCTAGGATTTCATCGGATAATGGAAGTAAAAGCGGTGTTCCTCGAAGACTTGTACGGGTATTGGTCCGAGATATTCCCGAAGTTCCCTCAAACACCTGAACAACAGCCATATCTTCGTGGACTTCGATGACACGTCCTACTTTGGTTCGTCCGTCATCAAGCTTAATATCCACCATTTCTTCATAGGATGCATCCTTAACGCCTTCAAGAATGATTAAGGAACCATTGACTTCTTTAACACCTAAATATTCGATTCTCATTCTTTAATCACCCTTTCAAAGCCTTTGTAACTTTCATTGACTTTTATAAACGCTTCGTCAATTTTCGTCTTCAAGTCATCAAACGGCGTAAAATCTTCGTTATTAATTGTATATTTCATCTTTACAAGTTCATCAAAAATACCTGTCTTGCGGATTTGAGATACCGGAATCCCACGAGCTACAATTGGCCTTGACGCCTCATATAAAAACATGATGATTTCCATCATTTTAAACTGTTTTTCTACGGGAACGTAGGTATCCACATCATGAAAAGCATTTTGTTGTAAAAACCCTAATCGAATCAGTTTTGTTACTTCTAGAATAAGCTTTTGTTCTTCCGGTAAGATATCGGCTCCGATCAGCTTGACAATTTCCATTAGCTTGCTTTCTTCTTGGAGCAAGCCTAACATTTTTTTGCGTACATTCATAAAATCCGGTGTAACCTTAGCATCAAACCAGGGCTTTAATTCATTCACATATTCACTATAGCTATTTAGCCAATGAATCGCCGGATAATGCCTTGAATAAGCCAAGTTACGATCAAGCGCCCAAAAACAACGTATAAAGCGTTTTGTATTTTGGGTGACCGGTTCACTAAAGTCTCCACCTTGGGGAGAGACCGCACCAATAATACTCACAGAACCTTCCATGCGATTTAGTGTTTCAACATATCCTGCACGTTCATAAAACTGTGAAAGTCTTGAAGGTAAATATGCTGGGAATCCTTCTTCTGCCGGCATCTCTTCTAGTCGACCGGATATCTCCCGAAGCGCCTCGGCCCACCTTGATGTTGAATCTGCCATAATCGCAACATGATATCCCATGTCACGATAATATTCAGCAATTGTGATACCTGTATAAATAGATGCCTCTCTAGCTGCTACAGGCATGTTTGATGTGTTGGCTATCAAAACCGTTCGCTCCATTAATGGTTTTCCCGATTTGGGGTCAATAAGCTTTGGAAAGTCTTCCAATACTTCTGTAATCTCATTGCCACGCTCCCCACATCCTATATAAACAATAATATCCGCATCTGACCATTTTGCCAATTGATGCTGAGTCATCGTTTTCCCTGTACCAAACCCTCCGGGAATCGCTGCCGTTCCACCCTTAGGAATTGGAAAAAGCGTATCAATAATGCGTTGCCCAGTAATCAATGGTTGATCCAATCGTTTACGGCTGGTAAAGGGTCTTGGATCTCTTACCGGCCAATATTGTACAAGCGTCAGTTCGATAATCTCGTCATATGCATCCTTAATTTTTACAATACAATCTAACACTTTATAGTCACCTTCAGCGGCTACTTCAACAACCTCTCCCTTTAAGTTTGGAGAGAGCATAATCTTATGGTTAACGAGCTCCGTCTCTTGAACTGTAGCATAAGTCATACCTGCTTCTAGATAGTCACCGACTTGAACTGTTGGTTTAACCGACCAGACTTTATCTGTATCTAAGTTTGGCGTATCTATTCCGCGTCCAATAAAAGATCCCGTCTTTTCAAACAATTTTTCAAGTGGTCGTTCAATTCCATCAAATACGCCCCCAATTATTCCAGGTCCTAACATCAATGATAAAGGCGCACCTGTAGAATATATGGGTTCTCCGGCTTTTAGACCTGTGGTTGATTCATACACCTGAATAATCGTACTTTCTTTTTCTATACCGATAACTTCGCCGATAAGCTTTAAATCTCCGACATATACCATTTCCATCATGCCGAGTTCTTTGGTTTTACTCACCGTTACAACCGGACCGTTTATTCCGGAAATAATTCCTTTTTGTTCCACTTTAGTCACCTACTTTATCATCAATTTGTATTCCACAGTACTGTAAAAAGTTTTCTCGTTCTTCTTCTAGGTGTTTTGCATAGCTGTCATCAATAAACACATTTTTAGATGTGTTAAGCAGCTTAGATCCACCAATCATTTCAATGTGTTTTTGTTCAATGTGTATTTGGTGCTTTGGATACTTTTCTTTTAAAAAATGATAAAGGTCTTTGTCTTTATAATTAATATAAATGATATAGTCTCCTTCACCCATATACTCCATCTGTTTATCAATCGCTTGGGTAAGCTCATCTTTATATTGTTCCGTTTTTGTATGCTCTTCTAAACGTTTAGTTGCTTTTTCAAACACTTGGTCGATGATATTTTTTCGTCCGTTTAAAAGTGCAACTTTATTTTTCATCAATGTTTTAGAGACCACTTCATTCTTTTCTCGGTCAATATCTTTTAAGCCGTTTTGAATGATTTCATATGCACTCTCAAGATACTCCAATTCTTTTGCTTCATAATCTGCCTTGAGTCGCTTATCTTGCTCCATCTCTATTTGACTTTTTTGCTCAGCGACGCCCGACATGATTTCACTTGTAAAATGCTCTAGCTTGATCATTTCATTACTCATTTTATTCACCTCATTACGTTAAATTCTTAAGCCGATTGCTTCTCGAACATACTTAGTAATCGAATCCAGCCCTCGATCACTTCCATGTCGGTCCGGTATTAAAACGATAAGTGGTGTCTGATAGTTCATTTTGATATAATCAAGACGTTCGCCTACTAAATCGCCTAATTTTTCTGTTATCAACAACACGCCAACTTCTCGGTCTTTAAGTATTTTATCTAATTGTTGTTCAACCTCTTGTGTCTCATGAACAACAACACCGTCAATACCTGCTAGACGCATCCCTGTCAGCGTATCTACATTATCACTGATTAAATACATTTTCATGTGAAATCACCTCAAATTTTTGTATTTAATATTATCCTAAAATCATAATGGAAATAATCAATCCATAGATAGCTATCCCTTCAGATAACCCTACGAAAATAATGGTTTTACCTAGAAGCTGTGTATCTTCACTAATAGCTCCAATAGCTGCCGCTCCTGATGCCGCAACTGCAATCCCGGCACCAATGGATGCCATGCCTGTTGAAAGCGCCGCACCAATAAATTTAAGCCCTTCTCCATTGGATATACCTGCTGCTGCATTAACTGCAGTATCTTGAGCCATCGCAACGTCACCACTGAGCATATAAACTGTTGCACCAATCATAAGTAAGAAAAATGTTCCAATATTAATACCTAAAACCTTTGTTGCTTTCTTGTTGTTCATTCCTCGTTTGATTGCCCAAACACCTATACCAACTGTTGTCGCTACCAAAATTACTGTTATTACCAAAATAAATTCCATGTTTTATCCTCCTAATATGTCATTATCCCTTTATTTTAAATGGTTTAAATTCGGTACCATTACCTTCAAAGAATTTTGAAAACAGTTCATAATATTCTAATCGAATGCCCTGAATGGCAACAATTAGACCCTCTAAAACAATAATAAGAATATTCCCAAAAATCATAACCCCTATGCTTCCCGTTCCACCAACAATATCCGCTAGCGCATGAAATGCCATAAAAAACCCAACATGGTTTAATGCAAAAGCTCCAACACGCATAAACGACAACGTGTTACTAAGTATTGACAGAAGTGTTTCTATAAGTTCAAATACCGTTTCAATAATAAATCCACCTTTATCCTTCGGAAAAATTTGTTTTTTTCTATTCATCAAATTGGCGAGTGGATGTTCAAAAAACATAACTACTAATGGCGCCACCAAAAAAATGACAATCAAAGTCAGTGAATACGGTATCTGCATCACAATGGAAAACACAAGATAAATCATCGTCAGATAAAAGATGAGCCCAATAATTCCATTACGATCTAACAACATTTTTGGATAGTTCTCTTGCTTATATGCATTGATAATATTTAAAATCATAGCAATAATAAGTAATCCAATACCAAAGACCACTGTAACTCCTAACACTGGAATCTTGTAGTCCATCGGATTAATCATCGGGATAAACGGTAGCGCTTTACGAAGAATTTCTTCATTACCAAAAAACGAACCATAAAAGACACCGGCAATAGATGATACAATTCCAATATATACTGCAATTTTTCCCAGCATATTCTGGGTTTTTTTAAAGAACAATCCTCCTACCAATGCAATAACCAATCCTTGTCCTACATCGCCAAACATAATTCCAAAAAAAATCATATATGTAATAGCTAAAAAAGTAGTCGGATCAAGTTCATTGTATCCTGGAGTTCCATACATTTGAACTAAGGTCTCAAAAGGTTTGAAAAAGCGATGATTCCTCAGTCGCGTCGGTGGGACGGTTTTCTTTACGGCATCATCATCTTCAATAATACATGAAACATTGCCGACATCATCTACCATCTTTTGAAATTCTTCGACTTGTGACAGTGGAATCCACCCGGTCAAGTAAAATGCTTCTTTGGAGCGCAGTGCATATTGACGAACATTATAGACTTCATTTAACTGAATCGTAAAGTTATATAATTCTTGTAATCGTTCAAAGTTACGTTCAACAAAGTCTTGTGAGTCTTTATCCAGCATTTGTATCCTATTTTCAAGTTCTTCGATCTCTTCATTCAAGCGTTGTAGTGCTTCTTTGGGTCGCCCTTTAACATCTTCTGAAATCCATATACGTTCAAAAAATAACGAAGCAAATAGCGAATCAATATTTCCCACCTGAGCGTGAGGCGTAAAGTACATAACATAGACGCTTTCATTTTCTTCAGAAATTTTATAGGTGATCGTGTCTAAATTCTCAACGTACTTGATTAATTTTTCAAACCCATCTTTGGGCATTTTCCCAAATCGAAAACGCATATAGTCAAAATGGAAAAGCTTATCGACTTGAACGTCTAGATTTTGAAGCGGAATAATTTGCTTACGCAATTCTTTTTTGTGTTCTAAATCAACCTTTAATGATCGTCTAATACGTTGAATAGTTTCCAGTTGTCGCTCATACCCATCGATTTCAGGTTCCAAGAGTGCAATTGGCATCAATTCAGCCGCTTTGTTTGGATCGTAATGAATGTCTCTATCAAGGACACTAATCAAATCTGCCACTTTTTCGTTGAGGCGTTCATATGGGTTCTCATCTGAGAAAGGTTGCATACCTTTTACAGAGTCTAAAATATACATGGCGTTTTCTAACTGAATATCAAAAGGCACAATTGCCTTAATGACAAAATCATCCATTTCAGCAATTCGACCTGCAATATTCACAAACCGCATTTTCTCTACAGCCATATCTGTATGTCTCCCTTCTATTTCACTCCAGCTAAATAGCCTTTGATGTTATCTCGTCCAATATTATACCGAATTCCTTCAACAATGTTGGTAATATTAAGGACTTCTGTCTCTTTTAAGTACATATATCCAATAATTGGTGCAATGGAAAATGGTTTTTGGCGCATACTGCGCTGTTGTAACTCGTAGATAAAACTCATCGATTGCAATTCAACACGCTCATGGGTAAAATCAATAATCTGCCCATAATAGGTTTTTTCCACTCGGCTTATGAATCCATCAATTGAATTGGCATCAATCATTTCAGACAGCGTTTTTTTGTTCAGTTTATACGTGTGTGGTATCAAATATCTAAAAATCATTTCACGATTCATGTGATAATATTTTTTTGCACGATAAATCCAAAAGATATTCTTAAAGTCCGCTTCCACACCAAGCAACTGTTCTAATAAAAGTTGATCGGTTCTTGACTCTGCTTTTTTTACTTGTTTTGCAGTTTTTTGAAAATAGTATAAGTCAAGTATCATCTCAGCAATAAACGTGTCCATTTCCCCTTTGGGTGTAATAAGTGGATGCAGCAATCCATAAAAATTCGTTCCCTCTAAGCTATCCACAAGTTCACTAACATTTTTGGCTGCTAGGGATTTATCAAAATCAATACGGCTGTATCTACTAACAAACAAGCCTGCTCTGTCTAGTGTCTCAAGTGATTTGCCCGAAGCTAATGTTCTTAGCATTTTTTTCAAGTCTTCAATCTCTAATTTACGATAAATATAGCGATAAATTTTCTTTTCTGTCCCACTAAGATGTTTAGCTATTTTTAACGCATCACTCACCACAGCTCGATATAGCATAACTTCAAGTTTTCCACGATGAATATCGCTTTCGTTTAAATCTTTAAGCGCCTCTTTATAATACGTATTATTTTTTAGGTACAAGGCAACTTCTTTAACGTTTGGCTTATTCATCATTTGTTCATAATCATCTTCAGTCAGCATTTTTCCTGTCATTGCTCGAATCTTCGTCGACAAATCTCCATATTTAAATAACCCAATCATAACAACACTCCTAGTCTAATACACGACGAACGAGTTCATCCACCCATTGATCCATCTTTTCATTTGCATATGTTTGCATTCGATCAAGCCGATCCTCACATTCTTTTTCCATCGCTTGTCTCTTCGCATTAACCTCTGCAAATTCACGTTCACGTATCTGCTCAACTTTACGATGGGCATTGCTAATAATCGTCTCTTCCAAGTTTTGAACCTTAGCTTCATGCTCTTTTTCTTTTCGTTCTTTTTCCTTTAATGTCTCATTAATAACCGATTGGGCTTTTTCTTCAATCTCAATGATTTTTTTAATGACTTCTTCCATTGTGGTCTCCTTTCATTGTTTCAAAAACATTTTCTTTGGTCTCCGGTCTAATTTGACGAAAATGTTCTGAATGATTTGTCGGATCAAATCGACATATACTTTTATATTGACAATAATCGCATCCTGTTTCTTCCTTATAACGGTAAGGTTCAATTAATAACTGTCCGTTATAAATATTTGATGCAATTTCTTTGGCTTTATTTTGAACGAATTTTTTTAATGTCGCTAATTGCTCCTCTTCAATCGTACTGGACTTTTTGGATATTGAACCGCTTTTATTGATAAATGCCGGAATAACTAATGAAGATTGCTCCATGGTTTCATCAAAGTAACGAAGAATTTGCTCATCATGGAGAAGTATACCTCGCAGTTTCAAACTTTTTAAGCGTTCCTTTTCAATATCTTTTGTATCAATGTCTGAAATATTTAGCATAGGGTCTTGGATTTTGTAATAATACATCCCACAAGGAATGACTTTTTTCTTGACTTTATGGGCTTTTATTTCCTCAATTACGTTCATATAAATAATCAGCTGAAGCTGAATTCCCTCTTTGACAAGATTATAATCTAAATCCTTTGACCCGGACTTATAGTCAACAATGCTAAAATATAACGCATCCTCCGTTTCATATTCATCCACTCTATCAACAACACCTGATAAATACGCTTTATGTTGATCGGAAACTTTTAATGTAAGGCTATCTAGTGGATATTCCCGTCCATTAAAACTATACTCCGCTTCTTTTGGCTTGAACTTGCTTCGTTTAAGCTGTTCTTCAATTCCCCAGATTGCTCTTTTTAATATCCGCGTCAACTTAAGGATAAGATAACGATTACGATGGGAACTTGTAAATATTGTCAGATGGTCGATATCTAATGCTTCTTGGATCGATTCTTCTATTAATTGATTTCGCAGTGACACACTGACCTCATGAATATCAATTTGGCGCATGAAGCACTTCTTCATGTACAATTCTAGGCATCTATGAAATAGTATGCCGATGTCGGGCATACGAATAACATATTCTCCACGTTCTTTAACCCCTAATCGATAGGTTAAAAAGTGTTTGTAGCTACAGCCTGCATAGGTTTCAAATTGAGAAACACTGGATTGTGTATCATGTCCCATCACTTCTAACTGGACCGGTTTGTTTGTATAATCAATCCCTTCAATAAACTGATGCGGATTAATCCCAATCGTATGTTGTCTATTATACGCCTTATTAAAGAAAATGTACAATTTCTGGATTTCTTCTTCATAATCTCTAAATTCATGGCTGCCCGATAAACGTACCAATCGATTAAACAGTGCATAACACCGTGTCGGCCTATCATAATTTTTAATAATATCTTCTGCCAATTGGGTTTCAATTGTTGGAAACATTTTACGTAGCAAAAAGACAAGTGTTGCCGGACGTTCTGACTTCTCTTCCAACACGCGTGCATAAGATACGTGCAAGAGCTTACGACCACGTGTAAGTCCCATATAGATATTCATCTGCTCTTTAAATAAACTTTTTTGTTGGTTGGGTGCCAGCTCTAAACCTAAATCAAACAGCGTACTTCGTTCATGATCGGTAAGAAGTCTATTCGATGCACGAACGAGTGGCACCTTGCCTTCGTTAACCCCTAGAACAAAAACATAATCAACTTCTCTAAAGCGAGTTCGACTTAAGTCCCCCACAATAATTTGATCTACACTTGGAGGCGTTTGTCCCATTTTTATTTGTGTCAGTCCCGTTTCAATTAGGCTAACATAATCTTTAATTGTAATTTTTTCTTCGCCAATCAATTCAACCATTTCGTCAAAAAGTTCTATCACCAGTTGATATACACGGACATAGCTATTGGCACGTTGTAATTGGTGTTGTTCCTCAAATTGCTTGCTCATCTCCAGGTTTTTATCATAAATCCCTGATTGGACCAAATACGTATATAATGCCTGTGTACGCTCATGGATTGTTCTTGATGACTTAAATTGATTTGCAAACTCCATAAACGGCTGAATCAACTCGACTTTTGTTTCTTCATATTCATCCCAAGGTTTTTCCCATTGACTTTTCCTTTTGATTCCATGGGCCAAAACATAATTCTCTATTTTATGAATATCTTCTTCTGCATGCACATAGTATAAGGATTTTAAATGATAAAATATATATTCGTATTTAAAATTATAATGTATGGTTAACATAGCCGATAATATAAATTGAACCAACGGATGCGAATCAATTGTATCCTTTTGGTCCAAAAATACAGGTATTTCATAATTTTCGCATATACTTTTCATCGTTGTCTTATACAAACTTAAATCTGAAGTTAATATCATGATATCCCGATAACGTACCCCTTGTTCTACAATTAATTGATGTATACGGCATACAACAGCTTCCACCTCTACTTCAATTGTTGCCGCTTCCATCAAGCGAATCGCTGTATTATCTAGCGTATAGGGTTTTACAGGATATTGGTAGAGATGGTTAATCAGATGCTTAAGCGACGCTTTTGACGTTCGATAAATCGTCTCTTGCCATATAGCCTCTTGTTCAAGGATACCTATACGCTCCCCAATTTCTCGAAGGCGACTGACCATCTTCTTTGATTCATAGTATATTTCTGCTTCATTTTTTAGATCTTGTACTAAAACATCCGTCGGTAACGTAACGACGAAGATAATCTCTTGACAATAGTGCATCAGCTGTTCAATAAACGCATACTGTAAGGGGGTAAACCCATAAAAACCATCAATATATATCCTCGTCTTTTTAAGCGACGTTATCTTAGGTACTTGTTCAATCAATTTTAAACTCGCATGTTCAGAAGTTAAGTAGCGCTTATCCATTAATGCATTAAACTCATGCAAAAGCACTTTTAAATCTTTCAACTTATCTTGCAATAGTCCAGGGGACAGCTTTTGAATATATGCATCTAATGTGTCTACATCTACATTATATTGATGGCACTCTTTTAGCAGCTTATTCAACTCTTCCATATATCCTTGCTTTTTACGATGCTTTTGTATCCACGTCAATTCTTGGGTAGTGTTTTCAAGAATTTTACGTATCAACATGCTCTTGCCCGTGTCATGAATCATTGCCGTATCCGCTAATCCTAGTTCGTCAAAGTACCGATAAACTAAACGATTAAAACTTAATACTTCAATGTCTAAGATCCCTTTAGCCTTGGATAGCTTGATCACATCTTCTTGTGCTTGCAACGTATATTGTTCAGGAACAATATATATCACAGGTCCTTGGTCTTGATGCATCTTTTTAATCACATATTCTGTTTTTCCAGTCCCTGTGGCTCCTAATACAAATTGAAAACTCATGCCTCTCCTTTATACACCTTTATAATATATGTTTATAGCTTCCAGTCTTGCCAATATGCATCGATTTCTTCATTTTCAATGGCTACAAGATAACGATCAACAATTTTAAACAGTTCTGCTTCATCATCCAAGTTCACTTGAACCTTCTGTCCTTGTTTAATTAATTTTTTGTTTTTTTGTTTTTTGACATATTCCTCAAACTTCTCAACCCAATCATCAATATGCTCCTTTGTTATCTCCTCATATCCTGCCATTTCCGCTTTTATTTCTTCTATAAAATCCACTTTATCTAATGTAAACATTCAATTTACCTCTTTCTGCCTTTTACTTTGGCTATTCTCCAATAATCTTTACTAATACCCGTTTTTCTCTTTTTCCATCAAATTCTCCATAAAAAATCTGTTCCCATGGACCAAAATCAAGCTTACCATCTGTAATAGCTACAACCACTTCCCGTCCCATAATGGTTCGTTTAAGGTGTGCATCGGCATTGTCTTCAAATCCGTTGTGATTATAACGGTCATAGGGTTTTTCAGGTGCCAATGTCTCTAGCCACTTTTCAAAGTCTTTATGCAGACCAATCTCATCATCATTGATAAAGACACTGCTGGTAATATGCATGGCATTACACAATAGTAATCCTTCCTTGATTCCACTGTCAATTAATGCCACTTGTACATCTGACGTAATGTTAATCAAATCCCTGCGGTGACTTGTTTTAAAAACTAACTCCTCTCGATATGTTTTCATAGTCTCCCTCCTTATTCTTCTTGTCGCTTTAACTTGTAGTAACTGCTGATATCATAAGGTCCTCGTATGATTTTTTTTGATATTTTAAGGTTACCTTCTTCATCTGGTCGCACTCTCCAGTCAATCAACATAATCTTACCTTGGGCAATCTCGATACCGTTAATTCCGCGCGGATGAATACAACAACCGCAGTTAAAATACGGTGCTTCATTTTTTTTAGCGAGCTTAGGTCGGTGGGTATGCCCACAAATAATAGCTACCTTTTTTCGGTTAATCCACTTAGTAAAATTCAGTTCAATCTTATGACGTTTTACACGATTTTTTGAAGGACTTGAGGGATTATGAAATCCAAGTATATGCAAAAATCTCCAAAAATATCGTAAAGAAAGCATGGATATCGGCCATAATTTATCATTGAATAAATCTCCCTGATGCCCATGTACTAATAACATTTCTTGACCTGTTTTTTTATACTTAAGTATTATACTTTCAGGTACAGATATCCGATCAAATAAATCTTTGCTTTGATCTAAATACTCATCCTCAAAATGATATAGATATTTTCTGACCCATGCATTGCTTTTTAAGTATATATTGTGGTTTCCATATACCATTTTTAAGCGATTCGATCGAAAAAACTTTCTTAGCAACATAAATACATCACTGTGTGCACTCATGATAACTCTAAAATCAGCATGCTCCCATAGCTCGTCCCCATCACCTAATTCATAGTATTCATACCCTTCTTCATAGTATTTTTCTAAGGCATGATAATATATGTTTTGGTTGTGAGCAAATTCATCGGACATACTGTTGTCTCCACGATGAATGTCACTAAAAAAAATAATACGATCACTATCATCAAATTCAATGGTTTGTGCTTTTTTATAGCATTCATTCAGCCTTTGAATAGTTTTTACTTTCATCATTTCAATCATATCCTTTCATTTATATTATATCATGTTTTGTTAGAAAAAAAAGCTACAGCACTAACAATTTGTTAGCGCTGCAGCTTTTATACATATATATTATGTGTATAATAATGTCTTTTGATTATACAGTATAATCCATGTTCGCCATTCTCACATAGCTATCATAACGCTCTTTTGCGTTTTGTTCAGCTTGCTTGAACATATCTTCAGCGATTTCTGGGAATTGATTCATTAATGAAGTGTAACGTACTTCACCTTGTAAGAATTCTTGGAAATCAGCTGTAGGCTCTTTTGAATCAAGAACAAATGGATTCTTACCATCTTCAGCAAGTAATGGATTAAATCTCCATAAGTGCCAGTATCCAGCTTCAACTGCTTTTTTCATTCTTTCTTGTGATTTACCCATACCTACTTTAATTCCATGGTTGATACATGGAGCATATACGATAAGTAGTGATGGTCCATCATAACTTTCAGCTTCTTGTAAAGCTTTCATGAATTGGTTTTGGTTAGCGCCCATAGCACATTGAGCAACATATACATAGCCATATGTTGTTGCAATCATACCAAGGTCTTTTTTCTTAACTTTTTTACCTGAAGCAGCAAATTTAGCAACTGCAGCTGTTGGTGTTGCTTTTGAAGATTGTCCACCTGTATTTGAGTATACTTCTGTATCAAATACAAGAACGTTAACGTTTTCACCACTTGCAAGAACGTGGTCAAGACCGCCGTAACCGATGTCATACGCCCATCCGTCACCACCAACAATCCATACGGATTTTTTAACAAGGTAATCTTTGTTTGTTTCAATATCAGCAAGAAGTTGGTTCGCTTCTTCGCTTCCAAGATCTGTTCCAAATAAAGCAACAACTTTTTTAGATGTCTCTTTTGATGCATCCGCATCATTCATGCTGTCAATCCATGCTTGAAGTGTTGATTTTACATCTTCACTTGTATCAAGTGCTAAGATTGCTTCCATTTGAACACGAAGTTGGTTACGGATTTGTTTAACACCCATAGCCATACCATATCCATACTCAGCGTTATCTTCAAATAATGAGTTCGCCCAAGCTGGACCTTTGCCTTCTGCATTGGTTGTATAAACTGTTGAAGGTGCAGAACCACCCCAAATTGAAGAACATCCAGTTGCGTTGGCAACCAACATACGGTCTCCGTATAATTGTGTAATATCTTTTAGGTATGGAGTCTCTCCACAACCTGCACAAGCTCCTGAGAACTCCATTAATGGTTGTGCAAACTGACTTCCTTTTACTGTACCTGTACTTACATATGTATCTTTGTAAGATACATTTTCAGATACATAATCCCAGTTTTCGATTTCTTTTTCTTGTGTTTCGATTGGCTTCATAACAAGTGCTTTGTTCTTTGCAGGACAAATATCAGCACAGTTTCCACAACCTTGACAGTCAAGAACATCTACTTGCATTACATACTCAAGTCCGTCGAATCCTTTTCCTTTTGGTCCAACAGTGATAAGACCTTCAGGTGCATTTGCTTTTTCATCACCATCTAATAAGAATGGACGAATAGAAGCATGTGGACATACGAATGAACATTGGTTACATTGAATACAGTTTTCTGGCATCCACTCAGGAACGTTAACAGCAATACCACGTTTTTCATATGCTGCAGTACCTTGTGGGAATGTACCGTCTTCTGCGCCAACAAATGCAGAAACAGGAAGATCATCACCTTTTTGTGCATTTACAGGACGAAGAATGTTTTTAACGAATTCTGGTACATTAGCATCTGCTTCGATTGTATCTTCAGCATTTGCCCAGTCAGCCGGAACTTCTACTTTGATTAATGCATCTTGACCTGCGTCAATTGCATCATAGTTTAATTTAACAATCTTTTCACCTTTTTTGCCATATGCTTTTTCAGCATATTCTTTCATGAACTTCACAGCATCTTCTGCTGGAATTACATTCGCTAACTTGAAGAATGCAGATTGCATAATTGTGTTGATACGATTTCCTAAGCCAATTTTTTGTGCTAAGTCAACAGCATCGATAATATATAGGTTAACGTCTTTTTCAGCGATTTCACGCTTTAATTCACCTGGAAGGTGCTCGTTAAGCTCTTCAGCAGTCCATTGTGTATTAAGTACAAATGTACCACCTTGAACTAAACCTTTTAACAAGTCATATTTATCCACATAGGATTGATTATGACATGCTACAAAGTCAACTTCATCAAGTAAGTATGTTGATTGGATTCTCTCTTTACCAAAACGTAAGTGAGAAACCGTAATACCACCGGATTTTTTAGAGTCATAGCTGAAGTAACCTTGAGCATATAAGTCTGTTTTATCTCCAATGATTTTGATTGTGTTCTTGTTCGCTCCAACAGTACCGTCAGATCCAAGACCCCAGAACTTACAACGACGTGTTCCTTCTTTTTCAGTTACAATTCTTTCCTCTTCAACTAATGAAAGGTTTGTGACGTCATCATTAATACCTAATGTGAAGTTATTTTTAGGTGCAGCTGCATCTAAGTTTTTGTATACTGCAAGTATTTGTGAAGGAGTTGTGTCTTTTGATCCAAGACCATAGCGTCCACCAACAACAACAGGTGTTCTGTCTGAGTTGTAGAATACTGAACGAACGTCTAAGTATAATGGTTCTCCAGTTGCACCTGGCTCTTTTGTACGGTCAAGCACAGCAATTTTTTCTACAGTTTTTGGTAAAGCTTCTAAGAAATGCTTTGTTGAGAAAGGACGGTATAATCGTACTTTAAGTACTCCGACTTTTTCGCCTTTGTTCATTAAGTATTCAACTGTCTCTTCAATTGTATCTGTTACTGATCCCATTGCAATAATCACTTTTGTAGCATCAGCAGCACCTACGTAATCAAATAAGTTGTACTCACGACCAACGACTTTACTGATTTTCTTCATGTAATCTTCAACAATTGCTGGAACAGCTTCGTAGAAATTATTTGATGATTCTTTTGCTTGGAAGAAAATATCAGGGTTTTGAGCTGTACCACGAGTAACAGGACGCTCAGGATTAAGTCCGTTATTTCTAAATGCTCTTACAGCATCCATATCTACAAGTTGCTTGAAGTCATCATAATCGATCATTTCAATTTTTTGTACTTCATGAGATGTTCTAAATCCATCAAAGAAATGTACAAAAGGTACACGTGACTTAATCGTTGCAAGGTGAGCTACACCACCTAAGTCCATAACTTCTTGAACACTACCAGATGCTAACATAGCAAAACCAGTTTGTCTTGCAGCCATTACGTCAGAATGGTCACCAAAAATTGATAATGCATGACCTGCAAGTGCACGAGCACTAACATGGAATACACATGGTAATAATTCACCAGCGATTTTGTACATGTTAGGAATCATCAAAAGTAATCCTTGAGAAGCTGTATACGTTGTTGTTAATGCTCCTGCTTGAAGAGAACCGTGAACAGCACCTGATGCTCCACCTTCAGATTGTAATTCTGTTACACTAACTTCTTGTCCGAAAATGTTTTTTTGACCATGGGCAGCCCACTCGTCAACATTCTCAGCCATTGGAGAAGATGGAGTAATAGGATAGATAGCTGCTACGTCTGTAAATGCATAAGATACATATGCAGCGGCTTGGTTACCGTCCATCGTCTTCATAACTTTTTTGTTAGACATTATTATACCTCCTTGAAATTTAAAAAAATATGTTTTTGGGTCAACTGCTAAGCAGTCTACCATATATATAAACTCTACGCTTAAACAAGGTCTTTAAGCATAAAGTCATTATATCAGTTTCATGTTTTAAAGTAAACTATAGAACACTCCAAGAACAAAATAACTGAGCACGCCGGAAATTCCAGGCGTCATCAACCATCCTATCAAAATACGTCTTAATAATTTAAAGTTGATGATTCGATAATCTTTTATTAATCCAATCCCTATAAGCGCACCGACAACAGCTTGACTTGTCGAAACCGGTATACCGATGCGTGCATACAAATAAACGGTAATACCCGAAGCAATAACCACTAAAAATCCTGTCACATTTGACAAAGGAACAATCCCATTGCCTACAGTTTTCATCACCGGCTTTGAATAGGTTAATGCACCTATTGCAATGGCTAAGCCCCCTAAAAGTCCTGCATATGTTCGAAAAGCTTCGCTTGACACTGACGAAACAACGCCAAATACATTCGCTACATTGTTCGCTCCCAAACTATATGCTCCAAAAATCCCTGCAAATATATATCCAAACCAAATAAATGACTGAAAAAAACGAAATTTGGTCAAGCGTTCTTCAAAATATTTTTTTACAATGCCATACAAAAGCATGGCAAAAACCATTCCGCCAATCGGCGTAAAAATCCAAGCCCCTACAAACGCTTTAGTCTGATCAAGCGCTCCTTGGCCCATGAGCAATCCATGCCCCATGATCGCTCCAATAACCGCCTGACTCGTGGATACCGGCAATCGAAGCTTCGTCATTAAAAGCACCGTTATCCCTGCTGCAAACATGACTATTGCCGCAACAAACATTGTAGAGATTCCATTTACTCTTGAAAATGCACTGACTTTTTCAATGCCGTTATTGCCTTCTAACACTGCACCTAATGTTACAAATATCGCAGTCAAAACAATTGCAAGGCGGTAAGAAACAACACGACTATAAACAGCCGTACCAAAAATATTGGCTGAATCGTTCGCTCCTAAACCCCAGCCAAGAAATACACCGGACAATAATGATAAAACACTCATTAAATCCTCCTAGCCGCTAAAATAATCTCAACTTCATCGGATAAGTCCTCAATATTGTCTGAGACTTTTACTACTAGATTGATTAAGGCTTTTAATTGATTTTTATAGGCTAGTTCTACGGATGATAGTTCAAAAATCTGTCGGATGACTGCATTTTCTATTGCATCAACTTGTGACTCAAGCTTTTCTATGTGCTCCAAGTCGGATAAGACATCCTCCAAATTATAGTCCGATACAATTTTATGCATCAAATCAATGTATATATTTAATTGTTGATGTGTGATTGTGTTGATTTCTATAATATATTGAATCAACCATTTAGGTAGCTGTATTTGTTCATAGACCATCATCTGCACAATATCTTCCGCCAAATCAGCCACATAGTCAAGGCCTTCAATTAATCGCATTGTTGACTTTCGATTATCTACAAGAAACCCACCATTTAAAAGATAGCGAATCACTTCATGGCGAACTTGGTCCGCCTGATTTTCAAGCTGACTTATCCCTTCTACCATTGCTGACAACGCTTTATGTGTGTCGTGTTGTGACGTCTCCTGAATCTGTTCAAGACACATTTGATATGTTTCAAAACACTTTAAAACAAGGCTTGAATGCAGTTCTAACTGTTCAATGATCTTATTTGCTTTGGAAAAAAACACAACTTCACCACCAATCACTCTCTATTATATCATTTATGTTTATTGTATACAAGGTGCATTAAAAACTTTTTTAGTTAAGATAGCTTGCATATTTTCCAATTGTATTAATATCCAATAATCGAAACGTATTTTGATAATAATCCAACAGACCTTCCTCTTTCATCCGAGATAATTCTCTTGACATTGAAGGTCTGGACACATTCAAAAATTCTGCCAACTCATTACGATTAAACCGTATATCAAAAGTTTGTTTTTGTTGACGCTGATGCTCTTCCATCAAAAATTTCGCTAATTTTCCCCGCATGCTTTTAATCGATAGATAACTCACTTTACGGTTTAATGCCAAGGCCTTGTCTGAAATCAGATGCAACAGATTGATTGTAAGTTGACGATGGCCTTGACACATATGGCTACATTGACTAACAATAACTTCCGGCTTAATAAAAAGCACATTGGTCTCTGTATTAGCCATAACCGTTGCCGGCCATTGGTTGATAGACGAAAACGCTACCATCTCACCAAAGATGCTGCCCACTCCAAGAATGCTCATCATAATCCGTTCACCAGCCTCATTCGTTTTTGTCACTTTTACCTCCCCTTCAAGCACAACCCCAATTCCGGTAAAAGGATGCCCCTCTAGAGTGATCAAATCATTGGCTTGATAGCGCTGTCTTGAAGGCTGCAAACAATTCAATACATATTCCAGTTCTTTGATATCAATATTTGCAAATAAGGGTATCTCCAACAAATTTTCAATATATTTTCGTTCCAAAAAACCCCTTCTCTCTACTTTTCATCTAAAAAAACCGCTTTTTCAACCTGGCTCAAAACCTTCTCAAGCCCTTGTCCATCTTCAACCAGTAAAATCTTATATACATAGTCTTGTTCCAAAGAGCTACAAAGCTGTTCGCGCATATGGTCGGTGTATACTAAAATAGCCAAAGTATTTTTATCAAGCCAAAAACAATACTTGTTTTGTTCCTTAATATGGCTTATATCTTTGCGAGAAAATAGGGACTTGTCTTTTGCGGATGCAATAATAACATAAAACGCCTCCGTACTATATTGCATATTATCAATAAGTTCAGCAACCATGTTCTTAAAGTCTTTTGCTTCATCCCGAAGAAAATGTGCTTTGACGTTCTCAACTTCATTAAGCTGCTTAATCATAGGTGCAATATGGTTTGAAATCGTTTCAAGTGTCAATAGATTTTCTTGGGAAAACATCACCCCATTTTCTATTGAAAACAAGCATACGACACCAATTAACTCCGGTACAATATAGTCAATATGCATCGGTACAATGATGGCTCCTTGAACAATATCATATAATTCATCTGTATAGATTTGTGCAAAAGCATCGGCAACATCATCCGCTGAATATTTTATAACTACTCGCCCATTTTGCAAAGCTTCCATATCCTGATTCAAGAAAAACGCTGTTTCATCCGTATGAAATCCCACGCTGTTACGAATAGAAAACGCATTACTCTCTGGATTATACATCGCTAGACAGCTCGTCTTATATCCAAAAGCAACCTTTAATGTCTCTAATGCAAGTTCACCTAAAGCATCAATATCTTGCGCAAGATTCAAATTTTTAACTAGCGTGTTCATCACTTGTAATCGCGTAATTTTTTCATCTAAGGATTGTCGATGTGCTTTAAGTGTCTCTACATTCCTCGCATTGATAACTGCTATATATGTTGCCGAGGCTAAACTTTCAATCAATTCAAAAATTTCCCTGTCATACTCCGTATTATTGATTTTCTTACTTAATGTTACAAATCCAAGTAAATATCCATCATTCACTAGATTGATAATGTACTTGGGTTCATGCGTATCGAGGGCATGAATGGAAGATGAAAAATACTGCTTAAACAGCTGTTGATCCTCTGCATCTTCATAATCAATGACCACTTTTCCCTGTAGATTCTTCACCTCTTTGCTTTGAATGCTTGATGGTCTAAAACTGACTTTATTATATACATCAATCATTCCCATACATTCATAGCGTTGTCCAATCGTATCATAAATATAAATCGATGTAATTCGACTTTGGGTCAGCTCCGAAAACACACTATTGGTCATTTGTACAACCCTGCGTACATTCAACTCGCTTAGCAGCGCTTTTGACGCTTGATTAATCGCAAAAAGATTAAATACTTTGGCATCAAGTTTTTTCTTCACCTGTTCTAATGCATTATAGGAATCATAATGCGACAGTGACAGACTAAAAAGATTCATAAGGGCATTGGCAATAATCAAATCCGCATCCAATACACGTTCTTTATTAAACACCACAAACCCAAGTAAGCTCTTGTCCATAATAAGAGGAATAGCATACTTAGGTTTTTCTTCTAAAAACAACTCTGTAGGGATATAGTCTCCTAAACGTTCTTCATCCACCAACCCTGCATGAAAGTAAACCAATTCATCATGATGCGCCTGTTTAGGAAAAAAAATGTGCGGATTGTAACCCTCTGTATTTTTTACGACTTTATACGTACCTTGACTTTCAACAATAAGCACACATGACGAAGGATGTATCAACTCCATCGAAAAATCATAGATATACTCTAACATGTTTTCTAGCGAAAAACGCTGCGAAAAAAACTCAATCGCATTCACGAGTTTTATATATTGGTCGGTCTGCTGCATAGAGCCCCCTATTCTATCGTTACCGATACAAGTGCCGCTTGATTATACGCATCAGCAACGCCATAGCTAATCGTATAGTCTTTAATTTTCACTGTGGCAAACCCTTGTGTTCCGACTTCACCAAACTTATTTGCCACTTGATTATAATCACTAAAGATAAACCATACATCATCAATATCATTTGACATTCGGGGCAGCAATACACTCGAAGCTTCATCTGGAACAAAGCGAACAACCGTGCCAAACGATAATCTTGACGTCTCATGGTAAAAAGTTCCTGTCAATTCAACGTCTCCATTAAACACAATTTTACTCAAATCATCGATTTGACTAATCTCTTTAACCAACATTCCAACAATTTGATCTCCCACTTTTATATCATTAGGTTTAAATGGATTATCAATATATTTTGGTATTGGCATGACTTCAATATCTACAATTTCTGTTGTATCTTCTTCTACACGAATCGTAATCTCTGTTTGTGCACAAAACCATCCTGCCACATACCCTTCTTTATTGGGCTCATATTCAATCAAATACCATATACGTTTTTGGGAATCTTCTTTTTGGTCTATAACCTGAAATTTATCATTTTCATACACGGCTCCAACTTGCGAGCTTTCGACGTCGGCATCACTTCGAACATTTAAGCGCTGTGCTTCAACGTTAATATAACTAGCGGATACTGTTCTCGGCTCGAACACAGGTTCAATTACGGTTTCTTGCTGGGCCTCCTCATCTTTTTCATCTTTGATTTCAACGGATTCCAAGGTACATCCTGCAAGAAGTACCATGAGCCCCATAACTATTATCACTTTTTTCACGATTGTACCTCCTCTTTTAAAAATTGTTTTTTTAATTGACATTTACTGTTAAACATATTCTTTGCCGACAAAATAATGGCTAAATATATATTAAAATATTTTGTAATAAAAATAGCTACCATAATGGCGATTTGATATCGGATTGCTTCAATGGGTATTGTTCCTCCAAGAATTTGACCCGTCATCATCCCCGGCAAAGAAACTAAACCAATCGTTGCAATCGATGCAATTGTCGGATTAATCGACACTAAAACCGCTTCCTTAAAATAGGGCTTTAATGCTTCAAACTTTGTCGCACCCAGCATGAGGTCATATTGATAGACATCTTCATTTTTTATTAACCCATTGTAAAATGTCGACAGCCCTATAATATTGCCACTAAGACCGTTACCTAATAACATGCCACCAATCGTAATAATGTACTTGGCGTCAAAGATTTGATTAATTTGTATAACAACACCATTAAAAAAAAGCAGCATAAATATATTCGGGATAAATAATGACACCAAAACCGGAACAAAAGATATCGAGCGTTTAATTGGAATAGCCCCCCCAATAGAGATTGTTGCCACTATCATCATAACAACAATATAGGCAATATTCAACCCAATATTATTTAAGTCAAAAATGTATTGTAAATATATACCAACAATAGATAGTTGAATGACCATGCGCATAATTGCAACAACTATTTTTTTTGTTTGAACTATGCCAATCGTTCGATTAATCATAAAAATTGGGATAACCAAAATAATGAGAAAGGCTAAATTCAATACTTCAATGGATGCAACTCCCATTAATTCCACGCCACCTTTCTAAACGTTGCTTGTTCTTCCCAAATTTGATCATGGCTAATCGCCAAAACCGTTTCAGGGCACTTCATAAAGAATTCTACTGTCTTTTGCTTTAATTGTTTATCCAACCCCGACGTCACTTCATCGAGTAGGAATATAGGACGTTTCAACATAATCGCCAATATAATTCCTAACCGTTGACGTTCTCCACCAGACAGTTCTTCTGAATTTTTATAGATATAACGCGGGTCGAACTCAAAATACTCCATCAGTTCTTGATCTAACAGATATTCTCCTGAAAAATCCAGGGTATTGTGGCGATAATTTCCCATCGCAAGCAAATAGTCTTTTACTTTTCCCTTACGCAAGGTCACATCTTGATTAACATAAGCAAATTGATTGCGCACTTCTCTAAAGTCTTTACCTTCAATGGCATGTCCTTGTACAAATATTTTTCCGCCTTGATACTCAATAAATCCTAGCAATGCCTTAATTAAGCTGGATTTACCTGTACCTGATTTTCCGGTGATCAATATTTTTTCTCCACTTTTTACCTTGAGGTCAAAAGCTTCAACAACAGTTCTCTCACCAAACTGAATTTTTAGATCTTCAAACTGTATATCATACGTCATTCAACTACTCCTTTGTTTATTTTTTGAGGAGTCCATAGCCTCCATAGACGGGCTTAACATCATTCACTGTAATGACCGCATTATATTCCAATGCTTTAATAACTTCGATGGCCTCTGCCGATCGCTTACGTTTAATATGCATAACCAAGACCGATCGCGAGTGGTTCATACCTTGACCCACAAGTTCTGTCACCGCAAATCCTTTTGAACGTAAGGCTTTAGCCAGTGTTTTTCCTGAAGTTTCTTTAACAATGACTTCAATTCGAACGCTTCCAAATCCGAGTTTTTGTTCAAAAAACGAACCTGAAAATGTTCCAATAGCAAACCCTAATGCATACACTACTAATTTAAAAGGATCTTCCGTTAAATTATCTAAAACTTTGGACACAAGTAATGCCCAAATAATAACTTCAATAAGTCCAATCATGGCTCCTTTTATTCGTTCTCCTTTGGTAACAAGAACGATTCGTATCGTTGCCATCGTTACTTCAATAATCTTAACTACAAAAATCAGTAAATACACATAAATAGGTTCACTCAATATATTCATGACTTCAACGCCTCTTTTTCCCGTTTTAATTCTTCAACCAAATCAGCAAAACGCCATTTGATGCTTGTTGGCGTCACCATAGCTACAATAGGTCTAGCGGGTGCTTCTTTAAATAGTTTTGTAATAAAGGCATTAATTTCATATTGGCTTGTGCTGTTAAACACAATCACCTGGTCCTCATGAGCCATAAGCTTATGCTCACAAGTCTCTTCTTCTAATGCTATAATTTCCTCTATATGCTGCTCTGCTTTTGATTGATCGATATAAATCAATTCATCAATTCCTGCATGTTCACGAATTGTATCTAACGCCTCCACACCTTGTTGGTCATAGCCATAGACGAGTATCGCATTACGTCCTTGAGGGCGTTTTCGGTCTTCTAAATCCATTTTACTAAATGACATATGTATAACCTCCTTAATGAAATGTGAGTACCTTATCTAAAAAAACTTTAAGTTCTTGAGTCTGGGGATTTTCTAGAATATTAGCATTGCCATGCTCAATAATATGTCCTTGTTCCATATAGATAATATAATCGGCTATTTCTTTAGCAAATCCAATCTCATGGGTAACTAAAATCACATCTTTATTATCTTGAACCAAAGTCTCTATCGACTGTAAAACTTCATATGTAAGTACCGGGTCCAGACTTGATGTTGGTTCATCTAACAAGATAACTTCTGGTTGTATAGCCAGTGCTCTAACAATAGATACACGTTGGGATTGCCCCCCGCTGATTTGATGCGGATGCTTATCCTTATGATCAATCAAACCAAATCTATCCAATAGAACTTCGACTTCTTTTTTTGCTTCTGAAGGTTTGCGGCGATGGACTTTTTCCATCACCAGACAAATGTTGTCAATGACCGATAAATGATTAAACAAATTATGGTCTTGAAATACAAAACCAATATGTTTACGATATTCTTCTAAATTCACCGTACCAATTGACTGATTATTTAATTCTATGTTGCCACCTTCAAAGGTTTCTAGTCCAGCAATCAAACGTAGCAGTGTCGACTTTCCACTGCCTGAAGGTCCGATGAGTGCAAGTACCTTTATATCGTCCATGGATAATTCAAGGTTATCCAAGATTTTTACATTATCATAAAACTTATTCACATGATCGAGTTTTAATTTCATGCTTTCACCAATACCTCTCTGCTATTTAATAATTCGCACGTGAAGTCTTTCCTCCAATTTACGTACAAAAACAATCAGCGGCACCGTTATAATCCAATACCCTATGGATACAACAATAAATCCTTCTGCAAAACGGAATGTGTTTGACTGAACCACATTTATTTCATTGAAGAATTCATTTAATGCCATGTATGACAATAACGCACTCCCTTTTATCGTTAGCGCAAATTGTCCTGCAAGTGGAGGTAATATACTCTTAAGTACTTGCGGAAAAATGACATAACGATAAGTTTGGACTTTTGTAAACCCAAACATTTTCGCTGTCTGCCACTGATTAATATGAATGGATTCAATGGCCCCTTTATAAATATCTGAAATATATGCTCCGATATATAATCCTAACGTTACAACGCCTACAAATAATTTTGAATCGATCGAAAACGCATTGCCAATATAATAATAAGATACAATGGCAATCACGAGTAACGGCGTTCCAAAGATAATGGTCTTATGAATAACAGCTACATATTTTATTGCTAAAATATTCGACTCATTCATAAAATATAAAATCAATCCAACCATTAACGATAAGAGTACGCCCAGCACGCTAACTTCAATGGTACGAAGCCACCCGTTAAATATTACTTTTCTATAAGTATAGTAAGGGGCAAAGTCAAGACTCACCCCTATTGTTTGTGTTGTCACAAAGTAAAACAATCCTAAATACAGACATAAAGCTATCATGAAGTTTACTGTTTTATTGTTTTTTATCATGCAGTCCTTCTTTCATGGAGTTTTATTGAATTAGAAGAAAAAGTCCAACCCATATTCTTCAAATTCTGCAATTTCTTCTTGCAAATAGTCTTCACGTATCTTTTCATATGTTCCATCAACTTTAGCTTCTTCTAAAAATGCATTGATTTTATTCTTAAGTTCATCTTCGCCTTTTCGCATTGCAATTCCCCATCCCTTGGTATTTGGAAGTGGTTCTAAAATTGTCTTGGTTGTATCCGGATAATTTTGATTATGTCGGATAATAGATAATGGGTCATAAATAAATGCATCAGCTTTTCCCTGAGCAACTTCTAATACTGCCGTTGCTTCCTCTTCAATATTTACAAGGGTAGCATCTGCCGCATTCATTTTAGCCCAAATTTCTGCTACTGTACCTGATTTTACAGCGATTTTTACTTCTGCATCATTTAAGTCCTCTGGACCGTTAACTTTTGAATCTACATGCGCCAAAATCATTAAAGGCGCCGATGTGTATTCGTCTGAAAAGTCAACACGTTCCAGACGCTCTGGTGTAATTGTCATTGAAGAAATAATAATATCAACGCTTCCTGTCTCCAATGCAGGAATTAAGCTTGCATATCGTGTGTCTACAATTTCAATGTCTTTACCTAAATATTCTCCTAATGCATATGCCAGCTGAACAGATACGCCATCTGCTTTTCCTTCAGCATTTTTTGTCTCAAAAGGTGGGTATTGAAGTTCCATACCTACTTTAATTACATCTTTTTCCATGGTTGACTCTTTTTCACCATATGCATCTTTTGTTGCATCCGAGCCACAACCAACCAATAATATTACACTTAATAATAAAACACTTATTTTCTTTATCATCACTCATTCTCCTCCTAAATATTACTACGTATACTGACAAGTTTCTCTTTATTTATAACTCTTTTAATTATACCGAAATAAAAAATTTAGTCAACATTATGAAAGTTCTTACGTTAATTTTTCTTAATTCTAAGGATTTTTTAATGTTTATCAGTTAATATATGTTTAATAGATAAATTAAAAAAGTATTAAAGGAGTGAGTATTTATTATGAAAATTGGACTGTTTACCGATTGTTATCTACCACAAATCAATGGTGTTGTAACTTCCGTCCTAATGTTAGAAGAAGAATTAACACGATTAGGACATGATGTCACAATTATCACTGTTGAAGTTCCCGGTCACATAGATGAACGCGCTAATGTTATTCGCATCAAATCCATCCCTTTTCACCGATGGAAAGAATTTCGTGTGGCCATTCCCATTAGCGCACACAAAGTATCCAAAATTAAACAAATGGATTTTGACATTATTCATACCCACACCGAGTTTAGTATTGGATTATTAGGACGACACATTTCAAAAATTCTTGATATACCCAATCTTCACACCTATCACACAATGTATGAAGATTATACCCACTATGTTAACCGCTTAAAGTATGGACACGGCATGATTAAAAAATTCATCAAAACCGGCAGCAAATTCTATGTCCGCACATATGATGGCGTCATTGCCCCTTCCAATAAGACACGTAACGCTCTTATTCATTATGGTGTACGTAACGCTATCTTCGTTATGCCTACCGGAATTGATTTGAGCCAATTTGTTCCTATAAGTCAAGATGCCCCTGAACTGAAGTCTTTGCGTCAAAAGTACGGATTGACTCAAGAGCATAATCTGCTATTAACCGTCGGACGGTTAAGCGAAGAAAAAAGTCACGACATGCTTATTCGTCAACTTCCAGAGCTTGTTGCACAAGATTCTTCAATCCGCGTTATGTTTGTGGGCGACGGTCCGGATCGCGCAAAATTGGAAAAGCTTTGCCAAAAGCTTCACGTAAGCGATCATGTTATTTTTACCGGAAAAGTTCCGTTTAATCAAATTCATCTATATTATAATTTAGCAACTCTATTTGTCAGTTGCTCCAAAACGGAAACTCAGGGACTAACGATTATTGAAGCGATGGCCTGTAATATTCCGGTCGTTGTATATGATGATACACATGTCCAAGATATTGTATATCACAAAAAAACCGGCTATTTGTTTACGACTGAAAAACAGTTGTCAGAAAATATTCAACATGCATTATTAAATCCGATTATCCGTAATCTCATGACACACAATGCACAGATCATCGTTCAGTCGATTTCAAAGGAAAATTTCGGAAAAAACATCGAAAAAATATATGCATCTATTATCAAGCAACCTAGATTAACCGCTATATAGGAGGACTTATGAACATATTACTATATTCTGAAGGCTTACATTTTATCAAACACTCTGGAGTGGGCCGCGCCATTTTACATCAAAAGAAAGCCTTGGATTTAAACGATATAAGCCATACATCAAAACTTAGTGATTTGGATGCTTGTGATGTCGTACATATCAATACGATCGGAATCCAAAGTTATCTTCTTGCAAAGTACGCAAAGTATAAAGGAAAAAAGGTTGTCATTCACGGGCACAGCACAGAGGAAGATTTCAAGAATTCTTTTATTCTTTCTAACCATATCGCCCCCTTATTTAAGCATATCCTTCGCAAAATGTATAATACCGGAGATGTTATCATTACACCAACCCCTTATTCAAAGAAGCTATTGCAAAGTTACCATTTAGAACCGCCAATTGTAAATATTTCTAACGGTATCGATTTGACCCATTTTAGCCGTCGCCAATTTCAGCATCAATCCTATAGTTTTAGAAAAACTTATGGGTTTTCAGAGGATGAAAAACTTATTCTCTCTGTTGGATTACAGATTAAGCGAAAAGGTATTCTCGATTTTATTGCTCTGGCTCACCAAATGCCTGATTATACCTTCGTCTGGTGCGGTACCACTCCAAAAGCACTCATGACCAAGGCTGTTAAACAGGCGATAAAATCCGCACCTACAAATGTACGCTTTTTAGGCTATGTTGAGAATATGCTTGCAGCTTATTGTGAATCTGATGTGTTCTTAATGCTTAGTTATGAAGAGACTGAAGGAATTGTAATGCTAGAATCTTTAGCTTGTGAGTTACCCATCATTGTGCGAGATATTCCGGTATATTCTGACTGGCTCCAGGATGGACTGCATTGTAAAAAAGCAACTTCGATACAGCAGTTTAAGCAATCGCTTCGTTCCTATTTTGACGGTACTTTACCTATTGATCTAGGCGCCGCCTATTGCGTTGCCAAACAACGCTCTCTTAAGACCATAGGTCGTACTCTTTCTGATACATATTCTGATATTTTATATGAGGTAAGCTATGAAACACGTACTGAATAAAAAAAGAATAATCCCCGTAGTATGTTTTGCTATACTATCCGTAATAATTCTTCTAAAAAATGAGCATACACGTATCCTTTCCCAATTACACTCTGTAAATCCGGGATGGATTGGTGTTGCTTTTTTCTTAATTCTTTTATATTGGGCATTTGAGGCCAAGTCTTTGCATTTATTTATAAAAGCTTATGATGCCGATTATGCCTACAAAAAAGTTTTTAAATTAGTGCTTTCTACTCAATTTTTTAATGGGATCACCCCTTTTTCTACTGGCGGTCAACCTTTTCAAATATATGCCTTAAGCAAAGAGCCCAAATTCAACGTAAGCTACAGTACCAGTCTATCCACTCATAACTTTATTGTTTATCAAATCGCTCTCGTTCTTCTTGGTTTTTTTACTTTGATTTTTGGTCACTTTAGCTATGCAAAAGTATCGATGACAAATTCTGCCGGGATGTTTACCATCGTTGGGTTTATTCTTAATTTTATAATTATTATCGCGTTATGTACCATCGCCCTATCCTCAACCGCTTCCCAGTGTCTCATGAATTTTGTCCTTGCACTGATTAAACCTTTTTCAAACGAAGAAAAACACAAAAAACGACATAAAAAATGGAAATCGCATATTGCTGATTTCCACAATGAAATACATTACTTATTAAAAAACAAACGTCTATTTATTTTTACTATCTTGTTAAACATGATGAAACTCATATGCTTTTACACTATTGCCTACTTTATTCTACTGTCGCTTGGAATTTATCCCTCCAGCTTTTTTAGAATTATTCTTGCAAGCTCTTATGTAATGCTCATTACATCCATCGTTCCTTTACCTGGTGCTTCCGGTGGTGCAGAAGGCGGCTTCTTTTTAATCTTTGGCACCTTCTTAGTACACCATCATATCGCATCTGTTATTCTAATATGGCGCTTTATCACTTATTATCTTGGTTTAATCATCGGTTTTATAACCTATACATTTTTCCATGGTCATAGGAACTACGCCTGATATATAATCTATCGTTCATCCAAAGGAGTATATTCTCGTCTCTTTGCGACAGATCGATATGCAGGTCGAATAATTTTACTTCCATTATTCAGTTCTTCAATCCGATGTGCACACCAGCCCACAGTTCTAGAAATTGCAAACAGCGGTGTGTACAATTCTCTCGGAATTCCCAACATTCGATATACAAACCCTGAATAAAAGTCTACGTTGGCACTAACGCCTTTGTACATTTTCTTTTTCTCACTGATAATCTTGGGAGCAAGGCCTTCCACTCGACTATATAGATTAAATTCATCCGTTAAGCCTTTTTCTTTTGCCAACGCTTCCACGTACTCTTTAAAAATGACCGCTCTTGGGTCAGACAAAGAATATACCGCATGTCCAATTCCATATACCAATCCCTGCTTATCAAACGCTTTCTTTTCTAATAAACGCTCAATATAGTCTGATATCTGTGCATCATCTTCCCAATCTACAACTTCTGTTTTAAGGTCTTCTAACATATCAGCCACCTTAATATTAGCGCCTCCATGTCTTGGTCCTTTTAATGAGCCTATAGCTGCTGCTATGGTTGAATAGGTGTCTGTTCCTGACGATGTTACTACATGGGTTGTAAAGCTCGAGTTATTACCTCCACCGTGCTCCGCATGGAGTACAAGTGCTAAGTCTAAAAGTTGTGCTTCTAGGGGTGTGTATTCATTATTATGTCTAAGCATATACAAGATATTCTCAGCCGTACTCAAATCCGTTCTCGGAGAATGAATAACCAAACTACTTTTTCCTTGATAATACTGGCATGATTGATATCCATATACAGCTAATAACGGCATTGTGGATATCAAGCGCAATGATTGCTTAATAATATTATCAATACTGATATCATCTGGATTGTCATCAAATGTATATAACGCAAGAACACTTCGTGCCAATACATTCATCATATCTTTACTTGGCAATCCCATAATCATGTCACGAATAAAACCTTCCGGTAATATACGATATTCACCAATGACTTCAGAAAATTTATCTAACTCCGCCTTCGAAGGAAGATCTCCCATCAAAAGCAAGTATGCTGTTTCTTCAAAACCTAATCTTTGGTCCTTTCGGAATCCGTTAACCAAATCATCAATATCAATTCCACGATAAATCAACTGTCCCGGTTGCGGCACAGTTTCACCTTCATCAATAATGTACGAGTGAACTTCACCAATACGAGTTAACCCTGCAAGAACGCCCTTGCCTGATAATTCTCGCAAACCTCTTTTTACTTCATAACGCCCATATAATCCTTGATCAATCACATCAGCTTCTTGTGCAAGCCCACTCCATTTTGCAATTAAGTCTGAATAATCTTTCATGTTCACACCTGACTTTCTCTAATTAGAGTATTAACATATCTTAACTATAATAGCATTTTTACAAGCAAAAGTCAATATTTCAGCATGTTACAGGGGTTATAAAGTTGTTTGATATTTGCAATTAAATTTCGTATATAATTTTTTTGATAGTTATATTTAGCGTATCTGCATTTATCAAGTTCAATTGTTGCAAATCTTCAACACGTCTTCCTTTTTCAATAATTTTTACAATGGGGCGCAAAGGATTATCTGCATTATATCCTGTGACCACAGCTTTTTGACTGTTAGAGAGTAAAACCAATGTTCCCATAGGGAAAGGAACAATTCGCCGAACAAATAGATTGGCAATCTCAAAATCAAAAATCCGCCCATTTCCCGCATTTCCCATAATGTATTCAATAGCTTCGTTTGGGGGAACAACTTTTCCCAGGTGTCCGGATGTCATTTTATCATATACATTGGCTACATGAATAATTCGTGCATTAATATGAATCTGCTCTTCTCGTATACCTAAAGGATATCCACTACCATCGTTACATTCATGATGTTCTAAGACACCCATTCGCGAACCAACACTTAGCATCGTATTTTCCTTTAAAAAATCGTTGCCCAGTTTACAGTGGCGTCGATAACTTTCTTTTTGTTCTTCCGAAAAGTCCGATCGATAATGAATGAGTTCTTTATCAATAAAAGCAAGTCCAATATCATGCATCATGGCACCAATTGCCAAATCTTTAAGCATCTTTTCATCCATTTTCATTGATATTCCAATCAGAATGGACAAGACGGTTACTTGAATGGAGTGCTGATATACAAATGACTGCATGTTCTTTATATCTACAAGCCCCACCATTACATCCTTGTTATGTATAATGTCACCCATCATCTCATTGATTATCTGCTCTATGCTTTGAAAATACTTTTGGTCAACCATCAGGCGAAGGCGTCGATTCATTTGCGCCTGTTCAGATTTAAGGGTTTGAATGGTTCTTTCAACTTCTTTACGAATCGCTTCAAAAACAGTTTTTATTTCTTTTACTGCCAAATGACGAAGTTCTGGTCGTATGACATCTTTAATTTCTCCAACACTATAATCGTCTGCGATATGCACCGCATATACTTGGTTCACTTTCAGTTTATCAATCAACGACTCGGTCAGCTCAATGCCATGATTTAATAGAACACGGCCTTCCTCATCGTAAATACTTTTCGCTAATAGCGATCCTTCTTTTATTGAGCCAATAGGCACTAGTCGCATACATACACCTCTTTATTTTTTTATAATCGATTAAATCGATATCCCACTCCCCAAACCGTCTCTATAATTTTCGGCCGTGTATAATCTTTTTCTATTTTCTTTCGGATTTTTTGAACATATACAGGCACGGTTCCTATATCTCCGTATTCATCCTCGCCCCATACACGTTCAAATATCGTTTGCTTGCTATGCACAATATCCGGATTTTTCATGAAAAAAAGAAGAATATCAAATTCAGTTGTTGTCATAATTACTTCTTTTTTATTCACATACACACGTCGAGACTCTTCATTAATCAGAACCCCATTATACTCGATTTCTCCTTGCTTTGATTTCATATTCAGCAAGCGGTCATACCTGGAAAGTTGATTTTTCACACGTGCAACAAGCTCGTTAGGGTTGAAAGGTTTGGTCATGTAATCATCCGCCCCAAGTTCAATGCCTTTGATTTTATCCATGTCATCACTACGTGCTGAAACCACAATAAATGGGATATTTAATTTATCGCGTATCATCATTAGTATATCATATCCATTAACATTCGGCAGCATTATGTCAATAATAATCAGTTGATATTCTCCCGTCATCGCTTCTTTTAATCCTTTATGTCCATCGGTTTCAATATGGACCTCAAACCCGTTCATTTCCAAAAAATCTTTTTCTAATGCTGCAATTTGTTGATCATCTTCAATAATCAGTATTTTATTCATCTTTATCCTCCTGTAGCTTTTGGTCCTTGAGCGTAAAGGTTATGGATGTACCTTTACCGACTTTTGATGACGCAAAAATTGTACCACCATGTGCTTGAACTAATTGTTTTGCTATAGATAATCCTAAGCCCGTACCTCCAATTTCTTTATTTCTCGAAATATCCTCTCGGAAAAACACATCAAAAATCTGCTCTAAATTCTCTTGGGAAACGCCTTGCCCATTATCCGATATGGCCACTTTAACTCCATCTGGAATTTCTGTAGCATCAATATGAATCTTCGGCGTTTCTTTATTACCATACTTAATTGCATTGGACATAATGTTTGACATGATACGATAAACCATTTTTCCATCAATTGCTAATTGCATATCCTGGGATATATGTATTTCATAAGAAACCTCAACACCATTTTCCTCAAGTTCTAATTGTTTTTCAATAATAACATCCTGTAAAAATTCACAAATCGGCATTCGCGTAAATTCATACTGCATTTGATTGATATCCAGTTTTGAGAATAAAAATAAGTCATCAATAAGTTTATTGGTATACTGCGCATTGGATTCAATAATACTTAAATATTTTTCTCTCTTTTCATCCGTCGTTGCAACGCCTGATTGAATAGCATCTACATAGCCTATAATTGATGTGATCGGTGTCTTTAAATCATGGGATATACCGGCAATGAGTTCCTTTCTGTTTTGCTCATAGCGTTCTTTTAGTTCCTCTGCTTCTTTTAGCTCAACGCTCATGCGATTAAAAGAAGCGATAAGGTCACCTACCATGTTAAACTGTTCTTCTTCAACGGTGAACCCATAATTTCCTTTTGAAATTTCTTCCACAGCAACTCTCAGTCTTTCTAATGGCTTCATCAAACGTTTACGCATATGTAAAGAAAATAACACAGTACTGACTTCTTTTAGGATAATAACAGTACTAATCGTGATTAAAATGAACGCCGGAAAATTAAGCTCGAACAGTTTCATGACCGCAAAGAAAATCGCGCCTAAAACCGCTAGAAAGAATATAGGCACCCAGCGCAATATACGTTGTAGCCTTTCAAACTCGCGCATCGCCTGATAAATTTCTTTTTCACTAGGGGGGGTATTAAAAAAACCGCTAATGCGGATTGTATGAACAACTTTGTCTTTTTTTTGTTCCATTGATTTCACATCCATCTATCGATTTGTATAAATAATATCTTATACCTATTTTACTATATTAGCACGTACAAATATACCCTTTATAAAAAAAGTATTAAAAATATATAAAAGAGGTACTCCATGGAATACCTCTTCTAATATTGACTCTATCATTTTATATTGTAATTCATCTTATATTGTAAATCGTTTCATAAGCTCATTGAGTCGATTGGAATTATCCGATACTTGCTTGGCTATCGCATCCAAATCTGAAATAATTTCTTTTTGCGTCATCATGCTCGCATTGATTTCTTCACTGGCCGCCGCATTTTCTTCTGTGACCGCCGATATTGATTGAATGGAATGAAGTGCCTCTTCTTTTGCACTATTGATCCCTTCAAAAGAGACTTGTACTGACTTCACTTTTTCATTGGACTTCGCCGTAATCTCAGAAGTTTCTTCAAAAGTACTCTTTACATTATTCATTTTTTCAAAAGCCTTCTTAATCGAATGATTTGAATAGTCCATATTCTCTTTTGAAGCCTCTACACTTTGTGTAACCAAATGAATAATGGTATTGATTTCTTTAGTCGAATTTGTTGTTTGCTCTGCCAACGAGCGAATCTCTGATGCAACAACCGCAAATCCTTTGCCTGCTTCCCCTGCCCGCGCTGCTTCAATTGAAGCATTTAAAGCCAATAGATTTGTTTGTCCTGCAATTCCTTCGATAACACTAATGATATCATTAATGCTTTTTGAATGTTCACTTAAATTTTCAATATCATCATTGAGCTTTTGAATGACATCCAGCGTTGTATTAAACTCCTCAACAAGAGAACGTACAGATTCGTTTCCTGCTTCTTGACGACTAAATACTTTGTTGGATAATTCCGACACTTCTTCTGCCAGCGTATTACTTTGAGCGATAAACGCATTCAAAGATTCCAAACTTGTCACACTTTCCTGAGCATCCTCTGCCTGCTCTTGCGCTCCTTGGGCAAACTCATCCACCGCATTAACTACGGTTACTGAGTTTTCTTTTGTAGTTGAGGATATTTGTGCCATGTCTTTAACATAAGTATTCAAGTTTGATGTAAACTGCAAGATTTCCTGAACCACTTCACGCAATTTTAAATTCAACGTATCTAAGGAACCTGCCATCACACCGATTTCATCTTTGCGTCGCGCCAACTTAGCCGTGTCTTGATCCATCTCAAAATTTAAATCTGAAACTTTTTGAAGGTTTTTTGTCATTTTTCGAATAGGCTTTGTTATCGTGATACTAAAAATAGTCGCACCAACAAAACCGAAAACAAGCATCGCTATAGCCATAACCACAACAACGCCTAAACTACTTCGAAGTTGCTCGCGATTATTTTGTCTTCTGACATCAATATAGGTTTCAATATCATCAACATAATTGCCTGTTCCAACAACCCAGCCAAAGGGTTCAAACAAATGTGTGTATCCTCTCTTGCGTTCCGCAACATCTGATCCTGCCTTTGGAAAATAGTAATCTGTATATCCACCTCCATTTTTAGCCGTCTCAATCATAAGCTGAATCATTTTTGTTCCGTGAGCATCGGTTAATTCTAACCGATTGGTCCCTTCTGCCTCGCCGCCTAGCAACACGATATTATTTCCCTCAAGATCATCCACCCAAAAGTATCCTTCCGGTCCATATTTCGCATTACGAATCACATCTGCAGCAATGAGTTTTCCTTCTTGTTCACTAATAACACCAGCCTCAATTTGATTAACTATGCCATCTAGTTGCGTTATTAAGATTTCCACATGTTCGCTAAGCATTGCATCATATTGAGAATACATCACCGTCTCAAGCTCTGAAAGATTGTCATTCCCACTGCGCTGTAAAGCAAAAAAAGAAACGATGGCCAATACAGAAACAACACCTAAAATTAGCAAATTTGTAAACACTGTCAATTTGCCTCGAATTCCCATATACATACCTCCTTGTCTATATCTTATTATACTCTTATTTTTGACTATATGCTAGAAAAAAGAGGCTACAGGTCCTTCGTCTTCGTAATTTATTAAAATCTAGTATAAAAAAAAGAACTGTACATCACATGGTAACGTCAGTTCTTCATCTTATATATTTAAATATTCTTAAGCACATTACTTTTCGTTATTGTCTACCCATTCTTTTGCATCCTCAACCGCTTCTTCATGAGGAATATGAACATGGGTCTCTTCTTCATAACGTTCTGCATCTAATACTGCCTCAGTTCTATTTGCTCCTAAGTTTTTATCCTTACCAATGTCTTTCATAATATCACTCCTCTACATTTATTTTACAATTATATAGTCTATCTACAGTATGCACTATTTTCTAATAATTGTCAATAGCAAGTGATAATGATTGTTAATTAGCGTTAGTTATTTAAGTATCCTTCTGCTTTTAATAGTTCTGCAATAAGAACAGCTCCACCTGCCGCACCACGAAGGGTATTATGTGATAAACAAACAAATTTATAGTCATATTGACGATCTTCGCGTAAGCGTCCTACTGTCACACCCATTCCTCGTTCATAGTCTCTATCTAAATGCGTCTGCGGACGGTTATCTTCTGTCATATATTTTATAAATTGTTTTGGAGCCAAAGGTAACTCTAACGCTTGAGGTCGACCAGAATATGTGTTCCATTTTTCAATGATTTGTTCTTTTGTCGGCTTTTTATCAAAATTAACAAATACCGCTGCCATGTGCCCATCTAAAACAGGTACACGTATGCACTGTGCTGAGATTAAAGGTTGGGTAGCATCAACAATTTTATCGTCGATTATACTTCCCCAAATTTTTAAAGGCTCATTTTCACTTTTTTCTTCTTCGCCTCCAATAAACGGAATTATATTATCAAGCATTTCCGGCCATGTATCAAAAGTTTTTCCAGCACCACTAATTGCTTGATAAGTGCATACAGAAATATCTTTTGGTCCAAACTCTTTTAAGGCACTAAGCGCAGGTACATAGCTTTGTATTGAACAATTTGGCTTTACGGCTATAAATCCTCTTTTTGTTCCCAAACGTTTTTTTTGCGCCTCAATAATTTGAATATGTGCATTATTTACCTCTGGAATAACCATAGGCACATCTTGCGTCCCACGATGCGCTGAATTATTTGATATAACCGGCACTTCCGCTTTTGCATACGCCTCTTCCAATGCTTTAATTTCATCTTTATTCATATCCACCGCACAAAAAACAAAATCTACTTCTTCCGCAACACCTTTGATATCCGTTGCATTTTTGACAATAATTTTTCCAATATGCTCTGGTATTTCCATGGATTGACTCCATCGATTACCTACAGCTTCTTTATATGTTTTCCCAACCGAACGAGGGCTTGCTGCAATCGTTGTCACTTCAAACCATTCATGATCATGCAATAATGTAACAAAACGTTGCCCTACCATACCTGTCCCGCCAATAATTCCAACTTTTAATTTCTGACTCATAATCTACCTCTTTCCTACCTCTGTCTTCTTGGTGAAAACAATTGTTTTTCTGCTGTGGATATTCTATCATGAAACTAAAGTTGCGTCAATATTTTTTAACGGATTATATGACGAAATCCATAGTCATCTTCTAGTTCACCTAATTGTATTCCCGTTACTAAGTCATATAGCTTCTGAGACACCTCTCCGATAAGGTTATTATTAAATACATATTCCCTTCCTTGGTATACCAACGCACCTACAGGAGAAATAACTGCTGCAGTCCCTGTTCCAAAAGCTTCCGTTATTTGCCCTTGTTTTGCCGCATTTATAATTTCATCAATACTGATTTTTCTCTCTTCAATAGAATATCCTAGGCTTTTAGCGATTTGAATCACGCTATCGCGTGTGTTTCCAGGTAAAATACTACCACTTAGCTCTGGAGTAATCAAAACCCCCTCTTTTACGAAAAAAACATTCATTGTGCCTACTTCTTCTACATATTTATGTTCTTTACTATCTAGCCAAAGCACTTGAGAGCACCCTTGGCTTGAGGCTTTTTCCTGCGCCAACAGTCCAGCTCCGTAATTACCGCCGGTTTTAGCAAATCCAACGCCTCCGACACTTGCTCGAACGAACTCTTCTTCCACATGAATTTTTACCGGGTTAAGCCCCTCTTTGTAATAAGCTCCTACTGGCGACAGTATCACCATATACTTATATGTTGTCGCTGGATGTACTTTTAAAGATGCATCGGTAGCAAATACAAATGGGCGTATATATAAGGCCGTTCCTGGATCATTGGGAATCCAACGTCGATCTACTTTCACTAATGCTTCAATACTATGTATAAAATCTTCGACCGGAATCTCTGGTATACATAAACGTCTGTTCGATGCATTTAGACGCTTAGCATTATACTCTGGGCGAAACAGATAAACCTCCTCACCTTTTCCTTTATAGGCTTTTAATCCTTCAAAGGTTTCCTGTCCATAGTGTAGCACCATCATTGAAGGGTCAAACGCTATCGGTCCGTAAGGTACGATTTTAGCATTGTGCCACCCCTTCTGCTTGGAATAGTCCATCATAAACATGTGGTCGGTAAAAATAGTACCAAACCCTAAATTATCCGGATTTGGTATCTCTTTTAATACTTTTGATTTATTTATTTCAATTGATATCATGTTATATCCTTTCCATAATGTTTTTATTTCTCTTTGATTGCAATATTTAGTTCAATCGTTCCGTCGTCAAACGCTAATGGGATCCCTATCATACGACTATCCCCAACGTTAAGTGATAAATCTCTACTGACAAATATCGTTGGCGGGGTTATATCAAGCAGTATGTCTTTTTCTGCAAAAATTGTCATTGCATTACCCATCATCATGTTCATAAGTTCTCCAAGTGCACTTTTTGCCATATCATTCAATTCTGGAACAGGCATGCCCATCATCATCTTTGATGCCAGACCCTTGGCAACTTCTTTTGACATCGCCAAAATGACCTGTCCATGTAACTGACCCGTGATGCCTAACAACACGACAAAAACGTCATTAGAATACTCTGTTTGAGTTACATAAGGCTTTCCAGGTTTTAGTTCTATTCCACACGTTTGATTGATAACAAATTTTGACGCTGTTATGATTGGATTCAAATGTTCCGCATTCATGGCTACACCTCTTCGTATTTGAGTTAGTATTATTTACATTATCACATATTTTTTTATTTTGTTCAACAAAAAAATAAGGATGCTTGTAAGCATCCTTATTATCATCAAATCTTTATTCTTTTTCCAACAATAAAGGGATAGCTTTTTTCTCCCATAAGCACTTTACCTTCACCAACAATCACATCTTTATCCAATACAACATTTGTTAGCTGTGCATTATTAAGAACTTCTGTATTTTGCATGATAATACTATCCTTAATAACTGCTCCTTGATTAACTTTAACACCTCTAAAGAGAACACTATTAATAACCGTTCCTTCAATAATGCATCCATCAGCTATGATTGAATTTTTCACTTCTGCTTCTTCATTATATTTTGCAGGCGTTTCATCTTTGACTTTTGTAAACACACGTCCATCATTCATAAATAATTCTTGACGAATATCGGGATTCAATAGTTCCATATTTGCCTTATAGAACATAGGGATCGAATGCATTGCTCTCCAATATCCATCAAAACGATATCCCTTGATTACCAGTTGATCCAGTTTTTTTATTAAAATATCACGAACAAAATCATAATACCCTTGGGAGGCACTTTCTTCCAACAGATCTATCAAAAGTTCACGTCGAAGTATATATACACCCATTGAAGCCAATGTCCCCTTAGGTTTTGATTGCTTTTCATACATCTGGACTAATCGATTATCTTCGTCAAAGGCAACCATGCCCAAGTGTTTAAGTTCTTCTGGATCCAAATCACTCATGTCTCTGTATAGAATTGTTATGTCCGCTCCACTATCGATATGTTCTTGAAGCATTTTATCATAGGTCATTTTATAAATACAATTGCCCGTCGTCATTAAAACGAATTCATCATTACTTCGACGCAAGAATGTTGAATTATGATACAACCCATCTGCTGAGCCTTTATACCAACCTGAATGATCTCCTGATAAATATGGTGGGAACAAAAACAGACCGCCACGACGTCGATCAAGATCCCATTCTTTTCCCGATCCAATATGATCCATCAATGAGCGATAACTATATTGCGTTAGGACACCAACTTTATTTATTCCTGAATTAATCATATTCGACAGAACAAAGTCTATGGCCCGATACCGTCCTCCATATGGAATGGCCGAAACCGATCTCTTTGCTGCCAGTTCTTTTAGCTTTTCATTTTTTCCACCTGTGATAATAACTCCTATTGTGCTATTCATAAACAATACCCCCTTTTAAAACAGTCTCTCCTGAAGGTACTTCTAAATCTTTATAGTCTTGAGCTGTTACATGACGATCAATAACGACATTTTTACCGATTTTACATGCATCCGGTATGGTCGCACAATCTGCAACAACTGTAATCCCGCTATTATATAAATCCGGCTTACAAATGTTAACGATATCTTCACCATAGCCTATCTCAACATCATTTCCTACCGTTACATTTTCGCTAATAATAGCTTTCTTTATTTTTGTGTTGGCTCCAATAGTCGTATTGGCCATAATAATCGAATCTTCCACAACACTTCCTGGGGCTATCTGTACTCCCGGCGAAATAACGGAATTAATCACTGTCCCATAAATCATACACCCTTCTGCAATAATGGACCGCTTAGCTATGCCTTCTGGTCCGATATAATTTGCGGGCATCACTGGATTCACTGTAAAGATCTTCCAGCTTTGATCAAACAAATTAAAATCAGGTATTCTTTTGACAAGGTCCATATTCGATTCCCAATATGCCTGAATCGTTCCCACATCTTTCCAGTAACCGGAAAATTCATAAGAAAATAACCGTTTATTATCTTTTAACATTTTAGGAATGATATTTTTACCAAAATCATTGGACGAATCAGGATCAGCTTCATCTGCAATCAAATAAGCTCTTAGAACTTCCCATGTGAAAATATAGACCCCCATTGAGGCCAGATTATTTTTAGGCTTTGCAGGCTTTTCTTCAAATTCATATACACTACCATCTTCGTTGGTATTCATAATTCCAAATCGGCTCGCTTCTTCGATCGGTACTTCAAAAACAGAAATCGTCGCATCTGCTTTGTTGCGCTTGTGAGCTGCCAGCATCATCGCATAATCCATTTTATAGATATGGTCTCCGGATAGAATAATGACATATTTCGGATTCATTTTGTCAATATAGTGAATATTTTGATAGACTGCATTGGCTGTACCTGTAAACCATGCACTATTGTCACTTTTTTGATATGGTGACAAGATTGTTACTCCTCCTGAAATTCGGTCCAAATCCCATGGTTTACCAATCCCTATGTGCGCATTTAATTCAAGTGGTTGATATTGTGTAAAGACACCTACTGTATCTATACCGGAATTAACACAGTTACTTAGGGGAAAGTCAATGATTCTATACTTCCCTCCATATGGAACCGATGGTTTTGCTGTCGTTGTTGTCAATACGCCGAGGCGACTTCCCTGGCCGCCTGCTAAGAGTAGGCCTACAATTTCTTTAGATACCATAATTTCAACTCCCATCTTTAGTCATCTTATGTATATCTATATTTTATCACAAAACCCTTATAAGCGCACAAAGAATCTACATTAATTCATCATCTTATTTACTTTCTCGAGGATTTCCACCCATAAATGCCACTGCAAGCATCCCCGGTCCGACATGCGATGCGATTGTTGCTGACAGACATGTGAGAATAATCGGATTGCTTTTTTGGGTTTTTTTCAGTTCCTCGACTAGGTATTTTACATCTTCCGGTGCGTTCGCATGACCAATAATAATGATTTCTTGTGAATCTTGTAGATGTTCTGATATTTTTTCCAATATGTATTTACACGCGCGTGTCTTACCTCGAACCTTTCCAAAGGTTTCGAGTTTTCCACTATAATCCATTGAAAGTAAAGGCTTCACGTTTAGCATTGTCCCTACATAGGCCATAGTTGCCGGAATTCTCCCGCCATTTTTTAAGTGAATCAAGTCATCGACAGCAAACCAATGATTTGCTCTGAGCTTTTCTTTTTCTAGATATTCAACTAACTCTTTCAAATTAGCATTGTCGTGTTCCACTTTTTGAATAAGGCAATAGATTAACACTCCTAATCCAATTGAAGCTGCTACGGAATCAACTACCTTTATCTTAGTTTTTGGATACTCTTCCAAAAGCATATTTTTTGCAAGTACTGCATTATTAAACGTTCCACTTAAACCTGAAGAAAGACCTAAGTATAATATTTCTTTGTCTTGTTTTGCCAAGCGTTCAAAGCATTCATAAAATGTCATGACATTAATCTGAGAAGTCTTTGGCATTGTCCCTTTTGCCATTTCCTCATAAAAAAAATCATGCGAAAACTTTTCGCCCAAATCATCTATATATTCTTGTCCAGAAACCATAACCGGCATTCCTAATACTTCAAGATTGTTTGAATGTTTTTTTACATATGACAAAGGTAGATCTGAGCTTGAGTCTGTTACTATCATTATCTGCATTATTTTTCCTCCACACTATTCATCGAAATTATCCGGCAAATCATTTTCGATAAGAACGACATCGCCAGCTTGTACTAGCTCACGAATTTTATTAAACCCTTCATATACGCTTTGGCATATATGGACATGATCCATAGGGTATTGACTTTCTTGCAAGCCTTTGACAATTGCCTTTGTCTTGGTTTCCCCAATTAAAATAACCTCGTCACACACCGCTGCAATTTGTTGCCCAAAAACTGTGTGTAGTTCATTATCCATGGCACCTAACTCAATCATTCCAGGCGTCATAATAATATGGCGTCCCGTTTCAAACTGTGCCAATACATCCAAGGCACTTTTTGCTCCTGTCGGATTCGAGTTAAACGCATCATCTAAAATATAGTAATCACCTTGCGTTTTTAATTCTAGTCTGTGTTCAACCGGCTTCAATTCTTTTATGGCCGCATATATTTTTTCATAGGGCACGTTAAGCTCCATCGAAATCGCGACAGCGCCTGCAATATTAAGCATGTTATGCTCTCCCAACAGTTTTGTTTGGAATCGATATCCCTGTTGGTTGATACTTACCTCAAATTCTGAACCTGATGCATCTTGACGTATATGTTTAACCAAAACCTGATTACCATGTTCACTTCCATAGGTTACATATTGAACCTTTGAGTAGCGCTTTATCCCTTTTTGAACATTGGCATTATCGCCATTGACATAACAGATACCTTGGGGATACACGCTTTGTGCCAATTCAAACTTGGTATCAATTACTGTATCTACTGTTCCAAACGTCTCCAAATGTTGGGGGCCTACCGCTGTAATTATACCATAATCCGGTTTGACTAATTGACAGATTTCTTCAATATCTCCTTTTTGCTTTGCTCCCATCTCAACCACAAAAACTTCATGTGAACGACGCAGCATATTACGAATGGTTAGAATTACTCCTAATGTCGTATTATAACTATGTGGAGTTATTAGCGTATTATATTCTTTTGATAATATTTTTTCCAAAATGAATTTGGTGCTTGTCTTTCCATAACTTCCTGTTATTCCTATAATCTTTAAATTTGGATGTTCTCTCAAACGTTTTTTAGCATCTGTATAATAATATTTTTTCATTGCATTTTCCCATGGAATCAAAAGTGTATTCGCTAACATCACAATAGGCATGCTCATAAAAAATATAAATATATACCCGATGCTTCCAAGTTCTAAAGTATATACTGTCCAAAGAAAAAATATATAGAGTATATTTTGTACAAACAACATGCGTTTAACACGCGCAGTCAAAACCAAAGGTTTTTTTACTTGATGCTTACGACGCATCGTATAGATCAGATAAATCCCCAATGCTCCTATAACTGCCAATCGATTATCAAAACCTGCCAAAACAAATACTATAATAATAAACAGGCTATTTTTAATTGATAATATTTTTTTGATGTTGTTACGTAAAAAGCGAAAGAAGCGTTGGTAGCGATAGGAATTTAACTGGAACATATGTGTATAATATAAGCTACGTTTTACAAAATATGCCGTTCCTAGAATTAACAAAGCAATATAAATTACAGTATCCATTTTTACCTCCATAGCACGCATTATATAAATGCATCCAATACTTTTATAAATCGTTGCGCTTGTTCCAAAAACGCATAGTGTGTCCCACCTTCAAAGATAACTAATCCGGCATCTGCAAACTCTTTTTCCATAATCTTTCCATCATTAAGCGGTGTCGCCGTATCATTGTCTCCCCAAATAAGTAACGTTGGCACCTTGACGAGTTTAAACTCATGTATCAAATTTTCATTAACCACTTTTGAGAGAATTTGTTTCATCGTTGGACTTGCCTGATTGTAATCTGCGGAACCCGCTTTATTTCTATAACGTTCCAGCATATTCGGGTACATTTTTTGAACCGGTTTAAGTTGGTATATACGCTTCATGAGTTTAAATGTATATACTTTAACATAGTATTTTAACGGACGTTTGTTGACTACACCTGCACTCCCTGTTAAAACCAATTTTTCAAAGGTATAAAATGTTGCCATTTTTATTAAGATGCGTCCTCCAAAGGAATGTCCAATACCTATCGGTGTCTTTATACCCAAGAGCTCAAAAACATCACGCATTTGTTTGGCATATTCCATGGTACCCATAATCTCCTTGGGTTCTTTTGAACCGCCAAATCCTGGTAGGTCAAAGGCAAACACACGATATTTTGTCTTAAAGTGTTCCACTATAAAATCAAACATCTCTTTGTTACATCCCCATCCATGAAAAATAACCAAGTCTTTTTCATGCTCTTCTCCCATCACCGTATATTCTATATTATATTTTTCCACTTTTTTTTTCATAACGGCCTCCATATGCCTTAGTAAAACATTTAAAAGGAATTATATCATATGTTTTTCATCACATCAATGTTTTCAATCTCAATAAAAGAGTGGAAATCTTCGCTTTACTTTGATAAAATATAAACTAGTCTATAACGATATACCAAACGGAAAGTGGGTAACGCTATGAAATCACTTACAATTGAAACCAATTTATCGCTAGAGTTTCTTTATAATCTGACCGGCATCGCTTATTATTCCATTAATCAAAATGCTGACGAGACACTCTCAACCAAGCGTTTTGATCATTTTATCACCAGCTATGTCGAACAAATTTATCCCAAACTACCTATTTTAGTCATCAACGATATCGAACTTTTTTTAAGAGATTTTTCTTGCTTTTATATTGTTTTGCTTGATGTGATTATTCACGAAAACTTATCACACCCTCTTGACCTCATTGGCTATCTTAAAAAATTCACCACACGTCAGTTGCTGGATTTATATATTGACCGCATTGATATTCCTGTATCCATCGAATCCGAAAGCGCTGCACTGGATCATCTTTTAGATGAGCTTACCAATCTTCGCCATGAATTTGGAATGGATAAAACACTCTATTACCAATTCAAAAAGTATCCTGACGGTGTTATGGAACGTTTGATTTATTCCTTTGAATTTTTCTATACACACTTTTTTTCAAAAAACGAAGATCAATTAACACAACAGCTACAAAAGATTCAACCCAAGCATCAACAACTATTGGATGAAAACCCGGATGATTTTATTAATGCCATCTTGTTTCAAAGCAAAGAGGCTTTGTCCAATGAGCATAGTTCCATCCGCATTTTTGTCGGTTATTTTTTTGGTGACAAAATCACCGTAGCCTATGGCAACCACAATGAAGTATATTTTTTCTATGGTGTTGATGCAGAAAAACAACTATACTCTGACCATCATCAAGTGCACTATGAAGAATTAATCAAATCCCTTGCCGATGATACTCGCCGAAATCTTATTCGCTTTTTAATGCATGCCCCTCATTATAATAAGGAGATTTCAGACCACTTAGGAATTACAACAGCTACCATTAGCTATCACATTAGTCGGCTAGTTGATCTGGGAATTATTCACATGAAGTATCAAGAAGGTAAGCGTATATACTACCAAGTCGATGGTGAACGCTTTAATCAGTTGTTTGACGGATTAAAACGTTATCTCTACATTGATCCTTTTTAAACCATGCAGACGCAATTAATGGGGTATACGAATCAGCGTCTCATAATTCATCCCATATTTTTTAGCTATTTCTATACCATAACTTTTTCCAAGGGGTCGCCCGCGTTCAATAACATAGGGTGATTTATCCATATCTTTTCCCGCAATTAGGCTTTGAATACTCTTTTGAGGTATTTTTTTCTCCAGTGTTTCAACGAGTTCATGTAAATGCGTATTGAATAAAACGAAGCTACCTCTTTGATAGATGGCTTGTAATATCTCTACTGAGATTTGCAAGCTTTCATGGTGGGATGTCCCTGAAAAAGACTCATTCATAAAAAAGAAACTCGTTGAAGAACTCTGTTCAAACATTTCTTTAAAGCGGTTACATTCTTCACCTAACCGTCCATAATCCACCGTCTCTTTTTCTTCTCTTGGAAAGTGGACCTTCAACGCACTAACTAAAGGAAGCTCTATTTCTTTTGCCGCTACAAAAAATCCCAGTTGCCCCATCCATATACTTTGCATAATGCTTTGTGTCGTTGTCGTCTTGCCGCCTCGATTAGCTCCTGTCAATATATTAATCGGCTTATCTTTGGTTAACTCTATTGTGTTAAAAACCAGTTCATCTGGCTTAAGCATCATCGCCAAATGCAGATGATACAAATCCTTCGCTTTGTAATCTTGCCCCCACTGGGGCAATGTCATTATATAGCCTTGGTCGGTAATTTGTTGATACATTGTTACTCCGACGCTATAATACGGCAAGTCCTCATGAAGAATACTAAGGACCTCAAGAATTTTACGGGTAAATTGATCGCAAAAACTAATCAGTTGAAGCATGGCCGGCTCAACAATTTTTTCCAAATTGTTAAGTGCTTCGGGTGGTGCAATCGTTTCCTTTGCAAAAATTTTTCGCGGAATCAGCATCACTTCTTTCATGCCTTTTACCGCATAATATTCCATTTTCTTATCAAAACGTCCATACCTAAACACTTCTTCACTGACATCTAATAAAATAGCTTCAATCGGTTGCAAGTATTCATCCAAATTCAAGCCGATTTTTATACTTTTAACACCAGCCGCTTGCGACTTAATCATTTCAACATCCCGAATAAACGCATCATAAATCCTGGAATCAACAATTTCTTGTAAAAGTTGATGATATTGCTTTAATCCTTGTGACTCGATAGTGGCCTGTTCAAACATATGCAAAATATCTTCCAGCGTTTTTCGAATCCCATCCACTTCTGTCACTCTTTTGATTAAGTTGTAAATAGTCGCCTCTTTTTCAAATGCAAATTTGCTTAATGTCATCTGATGGTAGGCATCTTGTCCGTATGAAAGCAGTTTATCAAACAGTAGCGGATTATTCACACAGTCTTTTAAGATACTCTGACGATATTTAATATCTTGGATTTCAATTGGGATTTCATGAATTATTGTGTCTAAATTTTGCTTTTTCTCCCCTTGAAAAAAATCGACAAACCATTCAATCCCCATATCATCCATATCCTTTTTTGATAGGGTCATAGTTTTTTTACTTGAATCCTTACTCCATAACAAACTCATTAACGACTTATTCATCATCCACCCCTACGACATATCTTTTATAAGTTGTTCATATGTTACCCCATATTTAATAGCAATTTCCCTTGCATAGCTTTTTCCCATTGGCTCTTGTTCAATCATGACATAGGTACTGTCAACCTGTTCCATCTTTGTTGTCAAACTGATTAAGTGATTTTTTAAGGTGCTCAACCCTTTATGCTCCAATTCCCCTAATACTTCTTCATATAATTCATGTAAGTGGGTATTAAAGATAAAAGGAATACCTGCTTGCATCATTGCAACAACACCTTGTGTTGCAATACTTAAACTTTCTAGATGACTTGTTCCGGCAAAAGATTCATTCAAAAGCATAATCGAACGCGGTGTCACACGCTTAAAGCTTTCAACAAAAACTTCACATTCTCTTCCAAATTTCCCCTTATCGACAGACTCATTTTCTAACGCCGGAAAATGCGATTCTATCGTATCAACCAAACTAATCTTAGCGGACTTAGCCGGTACATACAACCCAAGCTGACCAAGGAGCTGTATTTGTCCAATACACTGTGTATAAGTTGTCTTTCCTCCGCGATTAGCCCCTGTTATCAGAAAAAACTTTCGCTCTTCGTTTAACTCAAAGCCATTTAAAACAATCGCACTCGGTGCAACTGTACCCTTTATGGCCAAATTAATATTATATCCATCCTCAAACGCTAAGCATGTCGCATTGGCCACAATTTCTGGTTTGGTAATCGGAAGCCCTTTTTCTTGTAATGTGTGAAAAAGCTTATAACTGGAGCTATAAAACGCAATTTCTTCATATAACCGCACAAACGGTTTTATATCAATACGCTCATAAGATTGTATAAATGCCTCCAATTTAGCTTTATGTTCACGTAAAGCATACTCAATTTCTTCCAAAATATTATAGTTCATTTTTTGTACTTTAAAAACAGGAACATAACTTGAAATACGCCGATCCAAAAAGGTCTGATCATCCGCTAAGACATCCGACACATGTCGAAAGGCTTTAGGGTATCGATATCGGTGATGATCAATCTGCGTTACCTGAGCAAATTTAGGGCGCATTCCTGATGTCATAGATACCGATAGCGTTGCCCCTTTAATCGAACTAAATATATAGTGTATCTCCTTTAGATCCCTTTTCATTGACTTATATTCATCGGTACCTATATTCGCATACACACTATCGCATAGTTTTTTTAGCCCCGGTGATTCCAACCGATAGTATCGCAGTATCTGATCTAGCTGTTCTAAACTGTCAATTGCCTTTTCCATAATAATAAGCATATCAATAATACGATACAGATTAGATACTTTATATAGTTCTGAATGATACAAGGGTTTTAAATGATAAAAAGCTTCTAAGCTCTTCATCAACTCATCCAAGAGTCCTTCATTGCTCATAAAGTCCTTAAGAATAGCCTGACGATATTCAATCGTTTGAACATCCATACATAACGAATAAAGAATCTCATCATTTGTAAGAAGTTGTTGATAAACTTCTTCCAAATTGAGATTCTCAATAATTTTATGATGAATTTGATTTTTGACACTCGTATTTAGCCATAAAATACTGTTAAATTCCATCTATTCTCCTCAACAAATCCTCAAGTGCATCAAAGCTATCTATGAATTCATCTGCTTGTTGCGGAATCATTCCTTTGTTTTTTTCATATGCTTGACCGCCAACAATAATCGTGCAGGATTCACATGTTTGTTTTAAGCATTTAATTAAGTTAATCAGTGCGTCATTAAGGGTCTGTGTCGTCAACGATAGGGCTATATATCTGGGCTTGATTTGCTTCACAAACTCAACAACTTCTCCCGTTGGAACATTAGCCCCTATATAGAAAGGGTGATATCCAAGCAAGTTAAAGTAATCTGCAACCATACGTATGCCTAATGTATGCTGCTCACCTGATAACGCCATGCACAACACATTGCCTTTTGAAGATGTGCCTCGTTCAATACCTTGAGATATATAACTTACCATACGCCATATACACTCAGAGATATAGTGTTCTTTGGCAATGGATATCTTACCTTCTTCCCAAAGAACACCAACGTCTATGAGTAACGAGCGAAAAACACCTTCATACAAACGAATAATTTCTTCACGGGTTACTTTATATCCTTTAATAACGTCCATCGCTTCGCGCTCTTTTGCGCGTAATAAAAGGTCTAAAAGCGTTTGCTTTAATTGTATTTCATCAATGCCTTCGCTATTTATCTTAAGTTCTTGTCGACCCAGTAATTGATCGACGGATACATCAAATACATCCGCCATAATCATTAGGGACTCTTGATTTGGAAAACGAATATCTTTTTCATAATTTGCTATTGTCGTTTGCCCCACACCTAAACGCTTGCCTAATTCCTTTTGACTCATATGGTGTGCTTTTCGTATTTCTTTGAGTATAGCTCCAAAGGATTTCATTAAATCACCTCAAAAACATCTTATCACATTTTGTGATTAAATGTCCATCCCTTTTATTTGGATTCTATAGTCTCCCACTTTTGCGTTTTTGAGGACTTGACGAGCTGATCTATAATATGCATGTTCATTCGGCTGTCTTCTAATGACAGCGGAACTGCTTCATCCTTAGCTATCGCATCAGCAAATGCATCAAACATTTCTCCATATTGATTGGTCGGTTCAAATTCTATCACTCGGCGCCCTAAGTCGTTGGTCACAATAATTTTTCCGTTGATATCATATAAATCATTAAATGGAATGACGACTTCAACTGTCCCACCCGTTCCATATATTTTCACTTCTTGTGCAGGATACATCGCTGTTCCCACTGAAAATAATGCGCGTGCCGTTTGAAATTCTAACATCCCCGATGTCAATATATCCGTTTGAAAAGTAGGGGAATACGTCATTTTTGATATAACACTCTCTGGGTCCTTTCCCAAAATATATCGCGCAGAATTGATAGCATAGCAACCGATATCCATAAGGGCTCCTCCACCATATTCCTTAATATTACGTATATTATTCTCGTCTTGATTGTTGTAGGAGAAAATAGTATGAATGGTCTGTACCTCTCCAATCCCCGACACCTTCATCAATTCTACAACCTGCTTCCATTTGGGATGGAATCGATACATAAACGCTTCCATTACTTTAACACCTTTTCCTTGAGCATAAGCAATAATATCGTCCGTTTCTTTGGCATCAAGCGTCAGTGGCTTTTCACAAATCACATGTTTCTTGGCATCGATCGCTTTTTTCATCCATTCTAGATGCATATGATTTGGCAGTGGAATATATACCGCTTCAATCTCAGGATCATCAATTAACTGTTGATATTCTCCATATGTTTTCTTTATATTCCATGTTTTGGCTACTTGATTTGCTTTTTCTATATTGCGAGATGCCAAGCCGACAAGCTCTACTTGGTTTGATTGACTCAAAGGAAGCATCACCCGTGTAAGTAAATGTCGTGAAACACCTAGCGCCCCTATTTTTAACTTTTTCATAATGTATTCACTCCTTTTTATATGCTACCCCTATCATATCATAGTTATCTATTGCTTTTCAAACTTATTTATGCTAAACTTATCAAGTTTAAATATATCATTTTTACTAGTATGGAGGTCCATTTTGTTAAGTGCAAATAATGTAAGTTTAAGTTTTAGTGACAAGCAACTTTTTAAGAATGTTAACCTGCAATTTAATCATGGCAATTGCTATGGTGTAATTGGGGCTAATGGTTCTGGAAAATCTACTTTTTTAAAGATTTTATCTGGCGAAATCGAACCCAATACCGGAGATGTAAGCAAAACTCCTGGTGAACGAATCGCTGTATTAAAGCAAGACCATTTCCAATACGATCACGAAACCATTATCGATACCGTCATCATGGGTCACGAGCGATTATATCAAATCATCCATGAAAAGGAAGCGCTGTATGCAAAAGAAGACTTCACCGAAGAGGATGGTGTTAAGTCCGCTGAACTCGAAGCAGAATTTGCTGAGTTAGATGGCTGGGATGCTGAGTATGATGCTGAAAAACTTCTTATCGGATTAGGTATTCCAAAGTCCCTTCATCAGACAAAGATGGGCGATTTAAACGGTTCTGAGAAAGTAAAAGTATTGTTGGCTCAAGCTCTTTTTGGCAACCCACACACTCTACTACTTGATGAGCCTACAAACCATTTAGATTTTAGAACCATTAACTGGCTTGAAGAGTTTTTAATTGAATATCCAAACACGGTTATTGTCGTATCCCATGACCGTCACTTTTTAAATAATGTATGTACACATATTGTTGACATTGATTTTGGGAAAGCCAATCTCTTTATCGGTAATTATGATTTTTGGTATGAATCTAGTCAGCTGATGTCAAGAATGATTAATGACCAAAATAAAAAAGCTGAAGAAAAAATCAACGAATTAAAAGCCTTTATTGCACGCTTTAGTTCAAACGCTTCAAAGGCTAAGCAAGCAACATCACGTAAGAAGATGTTGGATAAAATTAAAATCGAAGATATTAAACCCTCTTCACGACGTTATCCTTTTGTCAATTTTAGTCAAGATCGTGAAGTTGGTAAGGAGATTTTACGCGTCGAAGGAATTTCTAAAACAATCGATGGTGTCAAATTACTCAACAACATTAGTTTCACTGTCAACAAGGATGACAAAATCGTTGTTCTTAGTCGTAACGAACAAGCAAGAACTGCTTTGTTCAAAATCCTAATGGGAGAAATGGAGCCGGATGAAGGCGAATATACATGGGGCGTTACCGTTACAACTGCCTATCTCCCAAAAGACAATAGCGAATACTTTGAAGGCTCCGATCTATCTTTAGTTGATTGGTTACGTCAATACTCAAAAGAACAAGACGAATCCTTTATTCGTGGCTTCTTAGGAAAGATGCTCTTTAGTGGTGATGAAGCGCTTAAAAAAGCCTCTGTCCTTTCCGGTGGGGAAAAAGTCCGTTGCATGCTTTCTAAAATGATGTTATCTGGAGCCAATGTTGTCTTGCTTGATGAACCGACAAACCACCTTGACCTTGAATCCATTCAAGCTGTGAATGATGGATTAATTAGTTTTAAAGGAAATGTTATCTTCTCCTCTCATGACCACCGTTTTATAGAAACTGTGGCAAATCGAGTGTTTGAGATTACACCACAAGGTCTTGTTGATCGTCTATCTGACTTTGATGAGTTTTTGGAGAACGAATCTCTACAAGCACAAATTGATGAAATGTATGTCATCGAAGAATAATAACATTTGGTTACTTGACATAATTGAATTTTACACTAAATCCTGAGTCTTGTGCTCGGGATTTTTTATAACAAAAGGCTGTAGCACTATTTTAGTTAGTGTACAGCCCCTTGTTATCTCTGTTGTTAAATTTTAAATTGTTGTATCATCGCATCAAGCGCTTCAGCGGATGCCATGTTTTTATCTGCAATACTTAAAAAGTTTTCCGCATCTTGGGAAATAATTCGCATATTATCTCGAATCTGTTCCACACCTTTAGCTCCGATGTTGGTTGAATCAGCAACATTGAGCATAGCTGTATGTATCGTATCCATCGAACCAAACAATTCTTGGGACGTGGCACTTAAATCCAGCATAATATCATTAAAGGCATTGGAGTCTTTATTATATTGTTGTCCTAAACTCGAGAGTTTTTCATAATCTTCTAGCACTTTTGTATCAATAAAACTAAGCATTTCTTGTGAATCATTGACCAAGGAATTTACCACCTCTTCAATACGAACTGTCACTTCACGTATATCTTCCACCATGGATGACGATGATTCTGCCAGTTTTTTTATTTCTTGCGCAACAATTGAAAAGCCTCGTCCAGACTCACCTGCTCGTGCCGCTTCAATGGAAGCATTTAATGCCAATAGATTGGTTTGATCTGTTATGTCTAGGATTGATTCCAGCAATTCATTAATTCTTGATACTTCTGATGCACTCTCAATGGCTATGGTCATTTTTTCTTTTGCATTCGCATAGATCTGTTCTGCATCTTTTTTTGATTCTCCAGCTTCATCTTTCATCTGAATAGCTCTTTGGCTAATTTCACTCGACATAACCGAACCATTACTCGCTCGTTCTGCGATGGTCTCGATCGCATTGCGTGCTTCGCCAATAATATGCGCTACCTCTTCTGAATTTTGTCGCGTCTGATTCATAACATTTGCGATTTCAATTGTGCTTTGCTCCGTCTCATCGGTTACCTGATTAAGACCAGATAAGCTTGTACGAATTTCTTGAAAACTATTATGAATCAATGTTGAACTCTCACTTATTTTTTGAACCATTTGACTGATGCCTTGGCTCACACGATTAAAAGCTTTTGCAATGACGCCAAATTCATCGGATTGCTCTATTTGAATAGCTTCTCTAAAATCGTATTCTTGGTATTTTTTTGTTGCAGACAACATTTTAATTAATGTTTTTTCAAGAGGAACAGTAATGGCAATAACAAGTAGCACCGTAACCATAATCACGATACCCGTACCGACTAGAACACGATTTCTTATGGATACTTCTATTTGTCTTAAATCATCGACATAAACACCTGTCCCAACAATCCATCCCCATGGTTCGTACTTTTCGACGTAGGATAGTTTCGGTTGTTCTGAAGTGGTTTCATTTACAGAAACTTTTGGCCACAAATACCTGACAAACCCCTTACCATCTTGATTCGTCAGACGAACAAACACCGAGAAAAAATTTTCCTGGGTTCCGTTGGCAACATTATAGCTTGGATCATCAAGAACCGTACCATCCAACTCCGCAGAGGTGGTATGCATTATCATCGTAGGAATAGGCAACGTATCATCATTAATCCAAAAATATCCCGTTCCATCATCATAGCGCAACTGTTTTATAGCTGCTAGAGCCATCTGTTTTGCTTCATCTTCACTAAGGTCTCCTTCAATGGCCATTTGATGATACTTCGCGATAATTCCCATTGGCATTTCAACAAATTCAACGAGTTTTTGTTCTGTCTTGGTCTCTAGAGTGCGATTAAATGTCGGCAATACTGAAAATAAGATCAATGCTATAAAAGCAAGAATCATCATCATGCTTAACAAGATTAACTTGTATTTTAACTTGATATTGCGCATAAGTCCTCCCTATATTAAATTTCTAAAAGTACTTTTTGGAGTATCCCTTGGTTTAAGTAATAATCAATGTCGACTGTACTGTCTAATCGCATGCGTACTTCAAAGACTTTCACTTTACCCTCTTCACTTTCTGCTATCACCTTAACTTTATCCATTGGTTTTGCTTGGGAAAGTCCCTCAATACGATAAGTTTCTCGTCCTGTCAGTCCAAGTGCTTCAACCGATTCTCCTGGTAAAAATTGAAGCGGCAATACGCCCATTCCAACTAAATTGCTTCTGTGAATCCGTTCATAGCTCTCAGCAATTACAGCTTTGACCCCTAACAGATTTGTTCCCTTTGCGGCCCAATCTCTAGAACTTCCCGTTCCATATTCTTTTCCAGCAATAACAATCAGCGGTATGTTCTTTGCTTGATATTGCATCGCTGCATCAAAGACGGATAGCACTTCGCTACCTTCTCCCATTGTTGTGTAGCCACCTTCAACGCCATCTGCTAAACGGTTTCGGATACGAATATTCGCAAATGTTCCTCGCATCATGACCTCATGGTTACCACGTCTAGAACCATAAGAATTAAAATCAAGACGATCCACACCCATACTTGCTAAATAAATGCCGGCCGGCGATTTTGTTGTAATACTTCCTGCCGGTGAGATATGGTCTGTCGTAATCGAATCACCCAACGATAGTAAAACTTTAGCTCCCACGATATCTTCAATGGATTCCATTTTTTCAAGATTTTTAAAGAACTCCGGCTCGCGAATATATGTTGAATCTTCTTCCCATTCATAGAGCATTCCAGATGGTGCATCAATAGCATTCCATTGATTGTTCGCTTCATAAATACCTCGATATTGTTCAATGAACATTTCATTGGATACTGCTTGTTTTACAGCATCACTAAGTTCACTATTTGATGGCCATAAGTCTTTTAAGAAGACTTCATTGCCATCTTTGTTTTTTCCAATGGCTTGTGTATCAAAATCAATATCTAGTGTCCCTGCCAATGCATACGCCACCACAAGCATTGGAGAAGCCAAATAGTTTGCCTTTATATGCTGATGAATCCGTCCTTCAAAGTTTCGGTTGCCACTAAGTACAGAACCGACAAGCATGTCATTATCAACAATGGCTTTTGTTACAGGTTCATCCAAAGGTCCACTGTTTCCTATACAGGTTGCACATCCATAACCTGCCACATTAAATCCTAGTCTTTCTAAGCTTTCAAGGACATTGGCTTTTTTCAAATACTCTGTTACCACCAAGGATCCAGGTGTTAAACTGGTTTTTACATAATTAGGTACACTAAGTCCTGCTTCAACAGCTTTTTTTGCAACAAGTCCGGCTCCAATCATTACGGATGGATTCGAGGTATTGGTACAACTTGTTATTGCCGCTAAAACTACATCCCCCGTTCGAAGTTCTGATGGTTGTCCATCGGCATCTTTCCACCCGTCTAATAGAACTTTTTTATCTAAATCATCTGTATTCAATCCATACCCGCCATCTGCTACCGGCTTCATGGCAATCTCTTGAAACGCATTCTTAAGTTCACTTAACGGCACACGGTCTTGTGGACGTTTTGGTCCTGCCAAACTTGCCGATAACGTTGATAAGTCAAGTTCTATAACTTGGCTATATTCAACTTCTGTTTCAATATCTATTCCGAATAAATTTTGACGTGATAAATATTCTTGTACCAGCCCAATCTTTTCTTCATCCCGTCCTGTTAATGCCATATAGTCTAATGTTTCTTCATCCACCGCAAAATATCCCATCGTCGCACCATATTCAGGCGACATATTTGATACTGTTGCTCTGTCAGGAAGAGACAACGTTTGTGCTCCCGGTCCAAAATATTCAACGAACTTACCAACCACATTATTCTGGCGAAGAAGTTCTGTTACGCGAAGGGCAAGATCAGTTGCTGTAACCCCTTCTTGAAGTTGTCCGGTCATATGTACGCCCACAACTTGGGGTGTAACAAAGTATAAAGGTTGACCAAGCATTCCTGCTTCAGCTTCGATACCTCCAACTCCCCAGCCTAATATACCAATTCCATTAATCATTGTTGTATGTGAATCCGTTCCAACCAATGTGTCTGGAAGAAGCATTGTTCCCCCGTCCACTTCGCGCTCAGCAACAACGGTCGCCAGGTATTCTAAGTTCACCTGATGAATAATACCTGTTGACGGTGGAACCGCTCTAAAGTTTTCAAAGGAATTTTGCGCCCATTTTAGAAAACGATAACGCTCATGATTGCGTTCAAACTCTTTTTCCACATTAAATTTCAGTGCCTCTTGGCTACCATATGCATCCACCATGACAGAGTGGTCTATAACTAAGTCTACAGGAACCAACGGATTAATAACACTCGGATCTTTTCCCATTCTTGCTACAGCATTACGCATGGCTGCCAAGTCTACAACTGCTGGCACACCTGTAAAATCTTGCAAAACAATTCTGGATGGAATAAAGCCGACCTCTTTGACATCATCGGTTTCTCCCCAGTATAACAGCTGATTAATATGTTCGCTTGTAATGAGATTTCCATCGTAATTTCGAATCACGTTTTCCAACAAAATTTTTATGGTCTTTGGCAAGCGCTCTAAGTTAACACCTGTAAGTTCTTGAAGCTTATTTAAGTTTACATATTGATATGTTTTATTATTAAATTCAAACGTATCTATTATGTCTTTTTTCTTAAAATCGATCATTTTCTTACCTCCCTATAGCATGAATAGTCATACTAAAATATACCACATTATGACAATTTAATCAATTGCATCATCACAGCTTGATGGTTTTTAACGTACACTTTCTTGCAAAAAAATCTCGAACAGATGTCCGAGATTTTTATTATGAGCGTTGCAAAGCAACATTCTGAATATTTTCTTTTTTTCCTTTATATGCAAGCTTTAATAAGATTGGAGTAATTAAAGTCGTTACTAAAACCACAATAATAATCGGCGCAAAATACTCTTCACGAATTAATCCGACCGCAGCACCTTTATTTGCAACAATAAGTGCTACCTCTCCTCGTGAAACCATACCTATCCCAATTTTTATCGAATCTTCCCTGCTAAACCCGGTAAGTCTAGCACCTATACCACAACCAATAATTTTTGTCATGATTGCAACAACAATCAAAAGCAATGAGAAAAAGACAATATTCCAACTCATCGTGTGAATCGAAGTTTTTATCCCTATACTTGCAAAAAATATAGGTGAGAAAAGCATATATGATGTGATTTCCACTTTTTCAGCAACATATTCATTGCTTTTTAAATTACTAATGATAATACCCGCCAAATATGCACCGGTAATATCTGCAATTCCAAAATACTCTTCTGCAATATAAGCTAAAATAAGGCACAAGATGAAGCTGTATATAGGGATTCGCCGTTTTCGTCCATATTTTTTACTCATATATTCGAAGCCTTTATAAAATAAAAATCCACATACTGTTGAAAAAACGAAAAAGAGGATAATGCGCATAACAATACTTGTCAAACTCACCGAACTATCTCTAAAACTTATAATAAATGTCAAAATGATAATTCCCATAATATCGTCAATAACAGCTGCTCCCAATATCGCTGTTCCTGACTTTGTTTTTAGCTTTCCCATTTCCCGAAGTGTCTCTACGGTTATACTCACTGATGTGGCCGTTAAGATGACCCCTATAAAAATATTTTGCAACAATTCCAGTTTTGACATTGATGCAATATTACCTGAAAAAACAGCTGCTGCTAAAAAGCCTCCAATTAATGGAATTCCAACACCGAACGCTGCAATGATAAATGAAGCCTTACCTGTTTGCTTTAATTCCTTGATATCGGTTTCCATACCGGCAGTAAACATCAGCATTATCACACCAAGTTCTGCCATCTTATCAATGAATTCTGTTTCCTGCAATACATTTAAAAAAGTTGGTCCCAAAAGTACCCCTGCCAATAAAGCACCTACGACTTGCGGCATTTGAACTTTTCTTGTCAACAAACCAAAAATTTTTGTACTCAAAAGTATAATCGCTAAGTCTAAGAAAAAGTCATATGATAACATCGTCATCCTCCATGCATATTTTTTAAAATCCTAATGATTTTTCAAGAATAATGACATCCATACGTTCTCCGGTTTTTGTACTAATATCATTATGAATAGAAATAACTTTACATCCTGTAATCTCTTCAATCATTTCTTCAAGCTTTGGGCGAATAATCTCCTCTAATTGATAACGCATCTCTTTAACTAACGCTTTTCCTTTTTCCTCACGCGCCAACTCTTTTTCTGCCGCTGTCAATACCCCTTTGAGGCGAATGACAATCATATCATCAATAATATATGTTTTTGCCGATTCCGCTCCACGTCCCAGTTGTTTACGTTGGAACGTTATCATGCTTGTACTAATGTGTGCCTCCATTTGTCCTTTTTCCATTGTCGCCTCCATCATAATCGTGCACAAAAAAAGACCAATATGAATACACCAAATCTAGGTATCATATTTGGTCCATAACTTTGCTTGCATATGCACTCAACTTTATTTACCAATCGTTCGATTCCATTCATTATTATATGCTCCTCAAATCCTAAAGTCAAATCTACGGATACGCATAATATTTGAAATCTTATATCTTTGAGTTTGTATTATATGTCACTATATTTTTACATCAAAGAATATTTTTTGTGTTTTTTATCTATTTTTTTGTGGCAACACTTTTAAACCCTCATCTATTTGCATAGTATTTATGTATATTTCACTGAAAATTTAAGCATTTTTCCACCCTCTGCATATAGACATCTCAAAAGCACAGTCATTTTGTACTTTCTTTGTTCTTTTCTCAAAGTATACTTCACATAAATCAGGTGAGGTTATTTAATCAGCAGGAAAAACCACACCGAGTTCCTTACGAATGTTATCAACAATTTTTAAGCTTTCTACAGAAATCCTATTTAACTGCGTCGGTTCTTTGGTTCCCCAAATCGCTTCCATAAAATATCTAAGTTCAAATTTCATATCTTTCTCAATTATTTTATCATACAGAATCTCTTCTTCTCCACTTTTCCAGCGAATCCATACTTTAGAAGTATTGGTAATCTTATCTATAAGAAGCGCCCCTTTCTCACCTTGAATCTCACACGGCAAGTACGAATTGGAAACTTTTGAATAGGTAATCATGCAGTACATATTCTCATATTGAGCCACAAGGTGTCCATAGGCATCAATGCTGTCTTTGAGCACTTTTCCATAACCATTGACCTGGCGTGGTATCCCTAGCAGATCTAGCATGACTTCTATCGGATAAATACCGATATCCATAATTGCACCATTAGATAACTTCGGATTAAAGGCATTAAGAATCTGTCCTGCTTTAAATGCGTCATAGCGAGAAGAATACTGGCAAAATCTAAAATCCGCAAAATGTATTTGCCCGATTTTTTTCATTCCTTCTTTGACTCGCTCCATCGCAGGATGAAAAATAGGTCGCATCGCTTCTAAAAAGATTACCTGATTATCTTTAGCTGCTGCAATCATCAATGCTACTTCTTTTGAATTACTCGCTAACGGTTTCTCACATAAAACATGCTTTCCTTTATTCATAAGTGCAATACTTTGTGGCGCATGTAATGCATTGGGACTTGAGATATACACAGCATCATATATCTCTAAGTTCAAGAATTCGTTAAAATCACAACTTACTTGTATGTCCTGTGAATCAAGACCTAACTTCGATGCATTTTCTGGATTCCTTGTATATAATGCTGTCAGCTCAAAAAACTCATCTGTTTTTGCAGCTTGAAGAAAGTCTTTAGCTATAAAGTTGGTTCCAATTACGGCAAATCTTATCTTTTTCATATGCATTTACTATTACCTCCGATTTTTTATATCCGTCTTTTATATTAGCACACTGAGCTATTGTAGTACTTCTCATGGTGGAATATCTCTACGATAGTCCCCCTCTTTGATATATTTCTTTTTAAAATATAATAACCTATACACAGGCAATTGACAACTCTTGATGACTACTTGATGCAATACTGTTACTATATACGCAAAAACCCCTGCCCATAGCATAAGCTATGAGCAGGAGTCTTTACTTTTAATTTATGTTGTTAATATTTGCTATTCATTTATTTTTCTGCTTTTTCAGTTCCTTCAAACACACGCGTATAGATTTCTTTTATCTCACTGATAAGTGGATATCTTGGGTTAGCACCTGTACACTGGTCATCAAAAGCATTTTCACTCATTTCATCAAGCGTTGCATAGAACTTCTTCGCAGATATACCTGTCTCTTTGATTGTTTTTGGGATACCTACTTTTTCTTTTAACTCATCGATAGCCTTGATTAAATTTTCAACTTTTTCTTCCTCTGTCGTTCCACCTAATTGTAGGTAATCAGCAATACGTGCATATCTCCATTTTGCATTTGGATATTTGTATTGAGGGAATGCAGCTTGTTTTCTTGGGTTGTCTACAGCATTAAAGCGAATTACTTCGTTAATTAACAGTCCGTTAGCAACGCCGTGTGCAATATGATGCATAGAACCCAACTTATGTGCCATCGAGTGACAAACACCTAAGAATGCATTGGCAAATGCCATTCCTGCCATCGCTGAGGCATGAGCCATCTTTTCACGCGCTTTGATATTTGTTGTCCCTTCATTATATGCCTCAGGCAAATATTTAAAGATTAATCGAATTGCTTCAAGAGCTTGTCCATTCGTATACTCCGATGCTAATACCGATACATATGCTTCCAGCGCATGTGTTAACGCATCAATACCTGATGCTGCTGTTAATCCTTTTGGCATATTCATCATTAATTCAGCATCAACGATGGCCATATTCGGAGTGAGTTCATAATCTGCTAACGGATATTTAACATCTGTTTTTTCATCTGTAATAACCGCAAATGGTGTTACTTCTGAACCCGTTCCTGCTGATGTAGGAACTGCAACCATCATTGCTTTTTGCCCCATTGTTGGGAATCTAAAGACACGTTTACGTATATCCATAAAACGCATTGCTAAATCTTCAAATCGTACTTCTGGATGTTCATACATAACCCACATAATTTTTGCCGCGTCCATTGGTGAACCTCCACCAAGTGCAATGATCACATCCGGCTCAAAGGCTTGCATTTCTTTAGCTCCTTTTCGTGCAGTTGCTAAAGTTGGGTCAGGTTGAACATCAAAGAATACTTTTGTATCAATTCCAACACTGTCTAATTTGTCCGTTACTTTTTCAGCATATCCTAAGTCATAGAGAACTTTATCTGTTACAATAAATGCTTTTTTCTTGCCTAAGTCCTTTAATTCATCCAAAGCGATGTCTAAACATCCTGATTTAAAGTATACACGATTTGGAACTCGATACCATAACATATTTTCTCGCCTTTCTGCTACACTTTTAACATTGATCAGATGTTTAACACCTACATTCTCAGAGATAGAGTTTCCTCCCCAAGTTCCACATCCTAATGTAAGTGACGGTGCCAGCTTGAAGTTATATAAGTCACCAATCGCACCTTGAGATGATGGCATATTAATAATTGTTCGTCCGGTCTTCATCTTTGCTCCAAATTGTTCAATACGATCTCTTTGTGTGTTTTGATCTGTATAAAGTACAGATGTATGTCCCAATCCTCCTAATTCAACCAAACGCGCTGCTTTTGTTAGTGCTGCATCAAAATTATCCGCTTTATATAATGCAAGTACTGGTGAAAGCTTTTCATGTGAGAATGGTTCTTCTAGTTCTACTGAAGACACTTCACCGATAAGCACTTTGGTCGCTTCATCTACTTTAATTCCAGCCATTTGAGCAATTTTTGCTGCCGGTTGACCTACGATGTTAGCATTTAATCGTCCATCAATCAAAATGACCTTACGTACAGCGTCTACTTCTTTTTTACTTAATATATAGGCTCCACGTTCAGCAAATTCCTTGCGAACTTCATTATAAACTTCTTTTAACACGATCACCGATTGCTCAGACGCACATATAACACCATTATCAAAACTTTTTGATAGTAAGATTGAGCTTACTGCCATTTTAATGTGTGCTGTTTCATCAATAATCGCCGGTGTGTTTCCAGCTCCAACACCAATCGCTGGCTTTCCTGAAGAATATGCTGCTTTAACCATGCCTGGACCACCTGTTGCTAAAGTCAAATCACAGGTTTGCATAACAGCTCCTGAAAGTTCAACACTTGGTTGATCTATCCAGCCAATAATTCCCTTAGGTGCTCCGGCTTCAACTGCTGCATCAAGAACAATTCTTGCGGCTTCAATAGTACATTGTTTTGCTCTTGGGTGTGGCGAAAAAATAATACCATTACGTGTCTTAAGCGCAATTAACGCTTTAAATATAGCTGTCGATGTTGGATTTGTTGTCGGAACAATTGCTGCAATAATTCCAATTGGTTCTGCAACTTTTGTAATTCCAAATGCATGATCTTCTTCGATAATTCCACATGTTTTTTCATCTTTGTATTGATTGTATATATACTCTGATGCAAAATGGTTTTTGATGACCTTATCTTCAACAATTCCCATGCCTGTTTCTTCTACAGCCATCTTTGCTAATTTTATTCTTGCATTATTTGCCGCCATTGCAGCTTGTCGAAAAATCTCATCTACTTTTTCTTGTGGGTATGATGAAAATTCTTTTTGTGCCTCTTTTATCTCTTGTATGCGTTGTAATAATGTTTCCATATCTTTAACTGTTGTCATTGTTGCACCTCTTTCTCGTTAATAAATTAACATATTGAATTATAGTTTTAAATTAGAAAAACCTCTTATCAAGCTATTTCACTAATTTTATAGCATGTTTTTTGGTACTTTTTCCTGTTATTCAATGAATATAGGGATATAATACCACACCCTTTTCTGAATTGCAATACTTTTCTCGTTATTTTTTTATCATACTTATTATGTATAACAAGCCTTATTGTTTTATGCTATAATATAGTAAATACTAACAAATGATTGGAAGATCATTTCACCCTTCGAAAAGGAGTAGCGTTTATGGATAAAAGTAAAACAAATCTTCATGCGAACATTGAACATTTACTTTATAATTCAGTCAGATCAAATACAAACGAATCCTTTTACGTCAAAGACCTTCAATCACGCTTTATAGCGCTAAGTCAATATCACGCCAATTATTTTGGCTTAGATTCTATTGAAGATGTTCTTGGTAAAACAGATTTTGATTTTTTTACCAAAGAACATGCTCAAGAAGCTTTTGATGATGAGCAGGAAATTATACGAACCCAAAAACCCATTTTGGCTAAAATTGAAAAGGAGACCTGGAAGGATAATTACATTTCCTATGTGATTACTTCAAAGTATCCCCTACTTGATGACAACGGTCAAGTCATCGGCACATGGGGCCATTCTATTAATGTGGCCACAACAGCATCAACTTCTCCTACACTTAAACAAAAAGCTCTGCATTTTGGCGACTTTAAAGAACACATCCCAGGCACTTCTAAAATCGATCCGCTTACAAAATTGAACAATATAACATCTTTTTATGAGTTTATGAACTTATTTTACCAATCAGCAATGAACACAATTAATATGCCTGATGTTGTCCATTGCATTATGATTATTGACATTAGCAATTATGCTCTTATAAATGCCAAGCATGGGCAAGCCTCCGCTGATTGTTCTGTTCAATCCGTTGCCAAATATTTAAAGACACTTCAAAGCTCTACTCTTAATGCTTTTCGATACAGCGGTGATCGCTTTGCCGTTCTATTTGAAGATACATCTTACGATAATGGTGTCGCTATGACAAAGTCTCTTATTGATGCCCTTAGTGAGCTTACAATCGATCCACAGCACCAAACCAAGATAGAAGTTAACGTAGGGTTAAGTCAGTTCATCGAAAGTCTTCCACTTGGGAATATATATGATATCGTTAACTTAACGGACAAGCGGCTATATGCTGCTCAGAAGTTACTTAAAACCAGTTTGGTTTATGATGATTGCTACTAGATCTTTTCAATAAAAAATAAGCTGTACACCAACTCGGATACTTCGAATGAGTGTACAGCTTATTTTTTAATTATTTTCCATTGATTTCATTTTCTCAGCTTGATCTGCTGTATTTAAACTATCGATAATGTCGTATATGTCTCCATCTAAAATCGTATCTAGTTTATGTAGCGTTAGTTTGATACGATGATCTGTCACACGTCCTTGAGGGAAATTATATGTACGTATTTTTTCGCTACGATCTCCTGTTCCCACCTGACTTCGACGATCTTCTGCCAATTCGCTTTGCTGTTTTTCAAGTTCCATATCGTATAATCGAGAACGAAGTACTTTCATCGCTTGATCGCGGTTTTTAAGCTGTGATTTTCCATCTTGGCAAGAGACAACAAGTCCTGTCGGTAAGTGGGTGATTCGAACCGCTGAATCGGTTGTATTTACACTTTGTCCTCCATTACCTGAAGACCTAAACACATCAATTCGCAAATCATTTTGATCGATATCAACTTCTACATCTTCAACTTCAGGTAACACCGCAACTGTTACTGTTGATGTATGAATTCGTCCACCTGATTCAGTCACCGGCACACGTTGCACACGATGTACACCACTTTCAAATTTTAATTTCGAATATGCACCCTGCCCTTGAATTGAAAAGACAACCTCTTTAAATCCACCTACGCCACTTTCATTGAGGTTCATAAGGTCCACTTTCCATCGACTTCGTTCAGCAAAACGTGTGTACATCCGATATAACTCAGCAGCAAACAAAGCCGCTTCATCTCCACCTGCTCCAGCACGAATTTCAACAATAACATTTTTGTCATCATTAGGATCTTTTGGTAACAATAGCTTTTTAAGTTCTGCTTCATTGTTTTTTAATTCTTCCCTTGCAGCAGATAATTCTTCTTTGGCTAACTCAACAATTTCTGGGTCTGACTCTTTTAACATTTCAAGTGATTCTTGAATGGTCTCCTCATTTGCCTTATACGCTTTGTATTTTTCAACCACAGGCGTCAAATCCGAGTGTTCCTTCATATATTGTTGCCATTGCTTTTGATCTGCAATAACATCTGCATCATTAATTTGCGCAGATAAAAATTCGTATCTGTCAATAATTCCATCTAATTGATCTAACATTTTTTCACCTCTTAAATTTATTTCTTAGTACCTGAAATTATTCTCTCAAGACCAGCCATATCATTAATTTCTTGTATATTCTGAAATCCGTTTGCTTCCATGATTGCCTTTATTTCTTGCATCTGTCCATGTCCAATTTCAAAAAGCAACATTCCGCCATTGCTTATACGTACAACACTATCTTCTATGATTCGACGGTAAAAGCGAAGTCCATCACGCCCACCATCAAGTGCAACCATTGGCTCATATTCTCTTACTTCCGTCATAAGCTCTTGCAGTTGACCATGAGGAATATATGGAGGATTTGACACAATAATATCAAAAGACTTTGACGCATCAATACGCCTATAGAGATCGCTTTGTATCCAAGAAATTATTGATTCACCCAGAATACTTTGCTCATTTCTTTTACTCACGTTAAGTGCGTCCTCTTGAATATCCACACCGACCCATTCAAAATCAATTTTTGGATACTTTTTATGTAATGCTGCTGCAATACTTATTATGATACATCCACTTCCCGTACACATATCAAGTACTCTTATTTTTTTTTGCCCTTGATGAATGGCATGTGAAATATTACTAATACATAATTCTACCAGCATTTCTGTTTCTGGTCGAGGAATAAGCACAGCTGAATCCACGTAAAATTTATGTTCCATAAAATGTTGTTCATGGGTAATATACTGTAACGGAATCCCTTTTATCCGTTCATGAATATAAGATAAATATGTCTGTATAGCTACCTCATCTATGGATTCATTGTATTTAAAAACCAACGTTGTGAAATCAACTTTAAGAACATATTCAAGGAGCAATCGTGCTTCTATCTTTTCTATTCCCGCATTATCCAATTGTTCCTGTCCATATTTAAGTAATTGGTGTACTTGATATATCTTCAATGCTTGTATCCTTTATCTTTTTTTCAGTCGTATCTACTTTCACTTCATCCGTATTTTTTAATACACTTTTTAATGCTATAAGTGCAACTTCCAATTGGCTGTCATCCGGTTCTGCCGTTGTTAGCTTTTGTAGTAAAAGTCCAGGTTTAGTAAAAACATCAAGTATTTTTGATTGGCTTTTTCCTAAAAACTTTAATACTTCATATGATATTCCAGCAATGACAGGTAACATAACCAAACGCACTACGAGTCGATGGGCTAATGTCTGTGCATTGATAACCGTCAACACAAAAACACTAATAACTACGATGTAAAGTAAAAAACTCGTTCCGCATCGCTTATGTAAACGCGTCTGCTTCTTCGCATTTTCTACTGTTAATTCTAAACCGCATTCATAACAATGAATCGATTTATGTTCGGCACCATGATATTGAAACACTCTCTGAATATCCTTCATTTTTGATATCAACACAATATATGTTATCAAGACCGCAACACGAATAATACCATCTGCAAAATTCACCCATTGATCCGAAGGAAGTATCGGTTTCATTAAATGGGATAATCCCAACGGCAATAATACAAATAGGCCGATGGACATCACAAGGGCAAGGACAACGGAAATCATGATAAATACATCATTCGCCTTGTCCTTAAAAACCTTATTAATCCATTGATCAAATTTCGACTCTTTTTCCTGTTCATCTTCAACCTCAAAAAATTCGGCTGAAAAAGTTAATATCTTCATTCCCATGACAAGGGATTCAACAAATGCAACAATCCCTCGAACAAAAGGAAGTCCCAATATCTTGTTTCGTTTTGTAAAGCTTTTATGATGCATCTCTTCTACGATGATCTCTTTATCCGGCTTGCGAACAGCTACAGCATAGAGGTCGTCATTTCGCATCATAACGCCTTCAATGACTGCTTGTCCACCTACACTTGGCTTCTTATCCTTCATATTTTCACTTCCATTTCTATATGATAAACATTTGAATACTTCTTCTATTATATACCGAACTCTAAAAAAAATAAAGCTATGCTTATACAGTTAAATTCTTTATATTAAAACAAAAAGTTGAGGTTGCCCTCAACTTAATATTATTCATTGTCATTTTTAATACCATATTTACGATTAAATCGATCAATACGTCCACGCGCTTGAACAGATTTTTGTTGTCCAGTGTAGAACGGATGACATTTTGAACAGATTTCTGTATGAATTGCTTCTTTTGTTGAACCTGTAACAAATTCATTTCCACAGTTGCATTTTACAGTTGCTTGATGATATTCTGGATGAATTCCTTCTCTCATTCTTTTCACCTCTTTCATACATTACTTCTAAACTATTAGACTCTCGTCTGATGAATTCTTGTCCATCTAGACAGCCTACACATTATATCATACTGACTCCATCATTGCAATATATATCTAATAATTATTCAATATATTTTTCGATAATTTATGTGCATATTCTTCATTACTATTTGTATCAACAAAAACTTTTAGCATACTATCAATAACATCTTCTGCTCGCATATTTGAAGAAACTTTTCGAAGCTTATTAACAGCTTCTAACTCCATCTCACTATACAATAGGTCTTCACGTCGTGTTCCAGACTTACTCACATCAATCGCTGGGAAAATACGTTTTTCTTGAAGTTTTCGATCAAGAACCAGTTCCATGTTTCCTGTTCCTTTAAACTCTTCAAAAACAACATCATCCATTTTACTTCCGGTTTCTACAAGTGCCGTTGCTAAAATAGTAAGAGAACCGCCTTCTTCGATATTTCTAGCTGCACCAAAAAATTTCTTCGGCATATGAAGTGCTGCAGGATCCAAACCACCAGAGAGCGTTCTTCCACTTGGTGGAATAATTAAGTTATACGCTCGTGCCAATCGCGTGATGCTATCTAGCAATATCACAAGGTCTTTTTTTTGTTCGACCATTCGCTTTGCTCGTGCAAGCACCATCTCAGATACTCGTTTATGATGCTCTGGAAGCTCATCGAATGTTGAATGAATAACTTCGACATTTTCCCCCAAAATAGAGCGTCGTATATCGGTGACTTCTTCCGGTCGCTCATCAATAAGTAATACAATCAATCCTACATCCGGATGATTTTTTGTAATCGCATTGGCAACTTTTTTAATGAGCGTTGTCTTACCAGCTTTTGGAGGTGAGACAATCATCCCACGCTGTCCTTTTCCGATAGGAGCAATAAAATCCATTAGGCGCAGTGCATAATCATCGGAACGTGTATTTAAATTCAACCGTTCATTTGGGAAAATAGGCGTTAATTCTTCGAACTTAGGGCGTACAGCTGCTTTTCCAGGATCATCTCCATTAACTGACTTAACAAATAATAGCGCTCTGAATTTTTCCTTTTCTTTAGGTATACGAATATTACCTTCAATAATATCTCCAGTTCTTAAACTAAAACGTCGTATTTGAGACGGAGATACATACACATCGTCTTCACCAGGCATATAGTTCTCGCTTCGAATAAATCCAAAACCATCTGGAAGTACTTCTAATATTCCTTGGGCAACTTCACCACTATCTAAGGCATTACTTGACTTTGACTTTGCCGGCGTCTTATGAACGGATTTTTGTGGAGCAACTTCTTGTGCAGGCTCCTGTACGGTCTCTTCACTTATTTCTTCTCTTTTTTCTTTGCTCTTTTTCTCTTCGTTTGCTTGTGAAATCTCTGAATAATTTAATTCACGCGTTTCATATTCTCTTGTTGACTTACGTTTAGCCTTCTTTTCTTCATTTTTCAGTTCAATTTCAGCTAATAATTGAACCAATTCAACCTTTTTAAAGTTTTTTACATCAAGTATACCTAATTCCGTGGCTATTTCACGCAACTGTGCAACCTTCATCTTCGAATAGTTCGTTTTCAATTTTATCCTCCTATTTAGTTCCATACTTCATTTCACAAATATAACGCATGAAAAATCGCAATTCAATTTTAATCACAGGGATATATTATCTTTGAATATTACTTTAGATAACTTGGGATAGTACTACCTAAGATATGAAACCATTATTGTTAATTTCTATACATTAAGTTTATTATACCACAAAATACAGATTACACAATATGTTTATGATGCGAGCCTTATATACCTAAAAAGATCCATGCTGCAATGGTAAAAAATATTAAGAGTGTTGTTGCATCTGTTATGGTTGTTATTAATGGGCTTGCCATAATTGCTGGATCTAATTTTGCTTTTTTAGCCACAATTGGAAGAATTCCTCCCATCAATGCCGCCATTGTTGTTGTTCCAATTAATGTCAATCCCACAATAATCGCTAGTTTAACATCTTGACTAAAGAGCATAATACGTAAGAAATTCAAAAAACCTAGCGTAACACCTATAATTACCCCAACACGGATTTCTTTCCATATGACTTTAAATAGATCACTAAATTTGATATCTCCAAGAGTTAGTCCTCGAATTACAAGCGTAGAGGATTGAGCACCAGCATTTCCCCCTGTGCTCATGAGCATAGGCATGACACCAACTAAAACGGTAAATTGTGCTGTTAAATAGCTATGCTTATCTGTAATTAATTGTGAAATTGTAGCTGAAAACATCAAAACAACCAACCAAACAATTCTTTTTTTTGCCAACGTAAAAGCAGACATCGACATATACTCATCATCTGAAGGTGCAATGGCAGCCATTAACTGGAAGTCCTCTGTTGTTTCTTCTTCAATAACATCTACGATATCATCAATCGTTATTATTCCTACTAAACGACGTTCATTATCCACAACAGGAACTGAAAGCAAGTCGTATTTTTTAAATATTTCAGCAATATACTCTTGATCATCATGAGTATTTACACTAATGAATTCATCTGTCATCAAATTTTCGACTAATTCATCTTCTTGAGCCAGCACAAGGTTCTTGAGCGATACAATCCCTTCAAGTTCTCTATGTTCTGCCATAACATAACAGGTATATATGGTTTCTTTATCTAGTCCAGTCTTACGGATGCGTGTCATCGCTTCCTGTGCATTCATTTTTTTATGCAAATCTACAAACTCGATTGTCATCAAGCTTCCTGCAGATTCTTCTGGGTATTTTAAAAATTGGTTAATTAATGTTCGTTGCTTTTGTGTCGTATTTTTCAAAATCTTTTTTACAATATTGGCAGGAACTTCTCCCAATAAATCCATCATATCATCAAAATATAGTTCATCTACAATGGCTTTTAGCTCCGCTTCACTAATTAGCGAGGTTATTTCTTTTTGTCTTTCCATATCAATAAGGGGAAATACTTCGACAGCTTCAGTTTTCGATAGCAACCTGTACACAATTAAAGCTTCTGTTGGCTTCATTGTATCGATAAACTCCGCAATATCTGCAGGCATCATATTTACAAGATAATCTTTTAGTTCTGTAAATCGTTTTTCTTGTAACAATTTTTCTAGAAATTCTAATTTTTCTTCGTAACCTTCCACGCTATCCCTCCTAACTTATGATTTTATGTTCTTTCCTTAGAAATATAATACCACATAAGTGTATTCTAAGACAAAAAAAATCTATATCCAATGATATAGATTTTTATTCTAGCGTGCGCAGAAGGATTTGAACCCTCGGCCTTCTGGTCCGTAGTTAGATATATCTAAATCATTGAATATAGGAATTTTTCTCATTGATAAGTATTTTGTGTCTATAAAGATTGCATTACCTTTTTAAAGTTATACTTAAGCATTTGAAAACTAAATTCCTCTTTTTTACAGATCATGTCACAAAATCCTATATATTCATAGTCATTGTTTCCTGCCTGTATCTGGTACGTCGAAAAAACCAAATAGTTGTTTACTTGTATGTTGTCTTCTAGTATAAATTTTCCCGTCTTATTAACCATGGTATTAACCGCTTGATATTCTGTTCTGTATTGACTTGTATACTCCCTTATAAAATCATCTTTTGTGGGGTTAGTACCATACATGTATATAATTACTGCAGCTAATATAAGGAGCAGTAATCCGTTCAATACTCCATTAAGAATGTTCTTTATACTCTCATACATCATATCTCCCTTTTTCTTTCATTAGCCTGTATTTTTTGATGCAGATGACGTTACCCTTCGTTTAGCTATTCGTTCATATGCATCTTCTATTATCATCTCCATTTTTATTAGTTCCTTTTCGTCAAGGTCATTTAGTATTTCTGTTATTTTGCTGTATTTTTCTTTTGGTTCTTCTTTGTGTACAATGTCATCGGTGTACATCCCAATTGTTTGTGCAACCCTTAGAAAATCTTTAACTTGGTCTGGAAGTTTCTTTTTCCAATTAGTTAATGTGTTTCTTGATACCCCAAGCTTAACTGATAGTTTTGATTGGCTTTCTGGATACTCTTCAATTAGTTTAGTTAGTCTGTCTATTATCTCTTTTTCCATTAAAACACCCCAATCTTTTTTGCGTAAAACTCTTGAGTTGCACAATTGTTTGTGCTATAATATATTTATAAGTAGTTTATCAATGAGAAAACACCAAAAAGGTGTTCTTCTCTATATTGTACCAAAAGTGAGTGTAGAAAGGAAGATTTTAATGATTAAATATGAATTTGAAGGGTTAGATGTTGGTAGTTATCAATATAGAATGTTGAAATTAGCTTTAGACAAAGAATTTAGTGATTTTGTTGATGCACCTTTGGACTATTTTTGTAATGTTACTATTCTTTCTGCAGATGAATCTGCCATTGGTTTAAAGGTTATTTTTTCTGATGTAAGCTATGAATTTGAATTTGCTCCTAAATATATTTCTGTAATTCATAACGTTGTTGTTTTGAATATAAATCTTTTTGAAATTTTGCGTTATGAAAAAGATTTTCGTAACATACTTTCGGAAGAAGGTCTTTTGTGAAATGCTGTAGCTTTTGTTGCCAAGGTAAGGAAGATATAGACATATGGTATTCGTCAAGAGTAAATAATCTTTACATTTGTAATGCTCCTGAATGTATGGATTACTTGAAGCAAATTAGGGAGCAATATAATTCTAGCGTTCGACCACGTAGATATATCACTCAAGGATTTGGAAAAGAATACTTAGAGGAAACTGTCCCGGATGCCGTTGAGGACTTCCAAGACTATTTAGTAAGGAAAACGAAACTTGAAGGTACACAGATTAGATGGTGGTGATAGTATGGAAAAATTCAAAGATTTTTTATGTGAATTTATATATAGGTTAATTCTAGTTGGTACATTCATATGCGGAATCTGTATACTTACTTTTGTTCTCGAGTTATGTCCTTTGTATATGGTCCCACATGTTCTTTATACCTATATAATCACACTTGTTATTATTATCCTTTTAATGATAAGTAATGAGTAAGGAAAACGAAACTTGAAGGTACACAAGTTAAATTATGGTAGGTGATAGATAATGCTTGTTTGGTTAATGGATGTTCTATATGCTTCATTCGAATTGGATTTAGGATTGATTGTTTTTATATATTTTTTGTTTTTTTTTGTATCTATATTCAAAATTTCACATGAAAAGCTAACCTCTAGCAAAAGCTAGTTGTTATAAATTAAACTTTCTAAATGGGGGACTAAGTCCCCCACACTCCTAGTAATTAATTACTAACCTATTCTAGAGAGGTTAGAGTTAATAATAAATTAAAGAAAGAGGTAATAATATGTTTGGACAAAGTATTAAAACAGTTGCATTTAATGTTTCAATGTTTGATGGTGTCATCAAAAACCGAGAGACTGGAGAAGAAACATCTGTGGATGATAGTTGTAAATTAACTATTCTTTCTGGGAAGTATAACGATACAAATATTAGAGCTAGTGAAGATTCGATTTCAGAAAAGTACGGACGTGAAGTTGCGCAGTACAAGATTACAAAGGAGCAGTTTGACCAGCTCAAAGATTTGAACTTTCCTGTTTTGGTCGACCTTAATGTCGACTATGTAAATAACAAAATGAACGTGCTTAGCGTGAATAGTGTCCAAGAGATTGACATTGTTGCCAAAAAGGCACAGACAACTAAGACCGCTTAAGGTTAATTTCCCATTAACATAAGAAGAAAGCGACTTTACCCTCGAGGACGAATATACCTGTGTCAAGGAAACATGGAATACCGGAGAACGAAGTTCGAGGATATGCCGTGAAAGTTCCTTGATGCAGATGGATATTGTCACACTGTCCCCGAAGGGGTAAAGCAACGCTTTATCCCCTTGCCTAACGGCGAGTGTTTAAAAGTTTAGGTCAAGCCTTTTTAAAGGCTTGTAGGGTTTGGGACTAGTCCCAAGTAGACCAATAAACGAATCATAAAAAATTTGATATAGAATCAAAGTAACACGCGCTCGGGATTGAAGCCGAAGGTCGAGACTACAGGCTCGATTTACGAAAGCCCATCACGAAGTGAGCGCCCAACTCTTTTGTATTAGAAAGGATAATATTGATGGATGAAATAGAAAATGTATCAAAGTCGAAGAAATCAAGAAAACGCTTTACAGTCAATCAGGCTTTAGAAATAGCCATGTTATTGTACATGACGATGCTTTACGCAAAAATGAATGAAATTCAAGAAGTAATTACAACTCTATTAAATTAGTAAAGGATTTGACATGAAAAATGCAGATAATAATAAATTGGTAATTATAATCGTGATAATTGTAGTTTTGGTCTTTGTGTTAAAAGGCTGTGGGGGTAGTTCTGCTGGTGGAAACTCATCTCCTCCATCATCAAATTATGAGGGTCCAGCTTCAGGTTCTGAAATTGAAGATATTGATTATGATATTTTAAATGAATTTGGTGCTATTCCTGTCTCTGTTCATAATTCAGATGTTTATGTCGGAACAAATAGGATAAAAACCATTGAATTGATTTATCACCTTAGTAAATATAATAACAAGAATGTATATCTTTATGATTGTGGCGGGTATCGGTCAACATGGACAACGGTAAAAGATTTATTATTAGATGCGAATTATACTGTACGCTATACGGAAAATTATGCTCCACTTTCCCATCTTTGGGAAAATTGACATGCTATAAAGGGATTGAACCTTTATAAATAAATGAAGGAGGTATACATATGGAAACAACGCCTACTATGTTTACTGAGTTTACAACGATGATGGAAACAGCTTGGCCGTATCTTATGACACTGATTTTCGTTGGTTTGATTAAACAAAAGTTATAAGATGATTGAAATCTTATAAGGAAGGAGTTTGTATGTTTGCTGACTTTACAACAATGATGGAAACGGCTTGGCCGTATCTAATGACTTTAGTTTTTATTGGTTTGATTAAACAAAAATTATAGTTATTAGGTGAAGGGACACCAAGTGTCCCTTTTTTCATATCAGAAAGAGGTGATTTGATGTCATTAAGATTAACATTTATTACAACAATGATTTTTAGTTTTCTTCTATGCATATTCATACTTCTGTTTTTACGAAGTAATGTCTATGCTGCCGAACCTGAACCGACACCTAATGTCATAGTTGAATCAATTTCAAAGGAAGAACTTCAAGAGGTTACTTCTGAAATATATGCCCAGTATATGCAAGATCGCCAACAAGAACTTCTAGAAAAACACACTAAGCAAGTAAAGGCGGGAACCACCTTTGCAGCAGTTGCAATTTTACTTATGGTTGTTCTTCGCTTCTATCAAAGTAGGTGATTTTATGTATATCATTCAATTTTTATTTTCAGTATTCATGATACTTTTTTTATTAGATTTAGCTGACATCATATGAAAGGAAAAAAATGAAAAAAATGCTATTAGTTGTTGGTGTTGCTTTCCTTATCGGCTATCTCTTTTTTCCTAATCTTTTTGATTCGGATGAAGTCGATGCCATAAGTGGTTATACAGAAAGTTCTATTCCTTATATAAGCACAAGTAAAAGCTATGCTGATGCCACTGATGTACGTTATTTTGCTCATTATCTCTATGCCAATACTTTTCTATTCCCTAATGGCAAAGTGGGTAAAATACCTTATTTTTGGAACGGCAAAGCAAATAATATAGACTTAGAAACGGGACTAGACAAAAATTTTTTGTCAATAAAGCTTGAGAATAGTCCTAACCATGGCAATCGCTATCGTGCATATGGTTTGGATTGTTCGGGGTATGTCGTCTACGTTATGTGGCTGTCGGGTTATAAGTCTTTTCCAGACGGTTCACAAAACATGTTTAATCAATTCAGCACTATTAGTGCATCAAATGCAACTACAGGAGATTTAGCATTCATTGATGATAACGGCACAACGTCTCACGTTGGTATTATCAGTGTTGAATCGGGTATTAAATATGTCTACCACTCGGAAGGTGGTAATGGCATTGTTAAAACCCGACTAGATGAATCTCTTACAACTTATTTCACAACCGTGAAAGCCAATCCATATGTTAATTAGGGGGAAGTATGAATAGATGTAAACGTAAAAAGAATATAGTTATGTTTTTCTTTATCACAATAACTATATTTTCAAATTTAGCATACTTAGAATCTAACGCAAGTCAACTTGGTACAATGTCTGTGCTAGTTAAATCTGCATATGATCTAGACAATTTAAGCGTGGATTCTATTGCTTATAATGATACAAATGGTTGGATACAAGTTGTTCTTAAAGGTCCTGACCTTGTCGGTTGGGAACGAGAGGATATAAAAGTAACTAGTAATGAAATTACAGGAATAACTCTTCAAAAGCAAAAAATGTCTAATGAATTGCAAGTTACAGGAGATTTCTCTAAGCTTTATACTCCATCCTTAAATCTGAAAATTAATGAAAATTTCATAGGTTCTAGGGTTTTGTATGAAATGCAAAATTTTGTTGATAATATATTTGCTCCAAGTAATCCTATTATTGATGAAGAAACAACTAATTTAATTAGGGATATTCGCAATATGCTTTTTGTTGATATTCCTGCTCAATTAGAGGCTTTCACAACTGCTAATCCTGATGATTTTGTTGCTTCTATTGAAAATTACCCTAATGTATTGATTCTTGGTCATTATCGTACTGGTTTAGCAGCAGCTGATAATCCTGAAAAGTTAAAAATTATCTATTATGATGGTTCATTTCATTTTGAAGAAAATGGTGAGAGGGAAGAAAAGATTAGGTATAAAGTTGTTAATGATACTTCAACGAAATACTATATCGTATCAGTGGATTGGATAAAAGATGATTTTTCATCTGTAGATGTTCTTGCTGCTTTTGACAATGTGACTACTGAAGCTTTGTATGAGCCATGGGATTTAAAATTCATGTCTGATATGTTTGTTTATGCATCTAATAAACCTTTAAGTTATTCGGGATTAAAGTTTCATCCTAATTACGTTGAAATCCCAAATTATCTAGAGCCTGATTTTAATATTGATGATGCTACAAATACTAATGCTTTACATACAATTGAATTAATTAATCAAAATCAAAATACAAATTCTTTTAGTTTTCAAGCTTTAGTTGATTCTCGTGCCTGTGATAATCGTTTGTTTGTAACTTTTGACTCTGCTTCTCCTCTTAGCGCAAATTATCGTGCTGATATAACGCATGATGATGTTAAATTTTATATATTTGACTTGATAATGAATCTTGATGTTAATGGTGAAAAAGAAGAAACAATTAGAATTAAATACGGTGGGGATGAAGTTTTTTCAAAGCCTTTTTTGTTAAATAATACTTCACCGCCCGTTCCTTCTGTTTCCGAAGATATTTTTTATCTTCGTACTTTAGAGGGTTATATTGATTTCATCCTAGAGACGAATTCGAAAAATCTAGATGAAGAAGTTGATGCTTATAGGTTAATAGATGATTCAAATCAAGCGACTGTCAAAGATTTTCCTTCTTATTACAAGCGTTTTGAAGAAGAACTTGAAGGATATTCTCAACCTCGTTTTCGTTATACCTTTAGGTTTCCCTCTGAATCTTTTGCCACAGGAATGTTTTTGCGTGGTCAGATTGATTTTTCAGACGGCACGCAAATGATATCTAATAATATGATTGATTATCAGTTAAAGACCTGGGGAGATACAGGTGAATATGTGCAGGACACACCTATTTATGATGTCATTCCTGATATCGATGATGAACAAATAAATGATACTGTCAATAAAGCTAAAGATTCCTACAATCAAACAGTTCAAGAAATGGAACAAAGTCCTTTCGGTCAAAAGATGAAAGCCTTTTTCGGTGCAAATTGGCTTCTAATGGTTATTGGCATTGTTGTTGTAGTAATTATCTTATGGGGGTAAATATGAAAAAAGTCGTAATAATTAATAACGAACAGATTAAGTTTGAATCTATCCGTAAAATTTCGGATGGAATGATATATACATGGAAAAGAAACACTTACTCTAGTGTTGATACTGTAAAAAAATATGATGGTAAATGTGAGTATTACTTTATCGGTAATTTTGACGAGGAAGAACTTGCTAACCTTGACTATGCTAAGAATCTTTTTAAGTCTCGATTTTTTAGGTCATTGACCCGGGACAAGTTTTCTATTACTGAAATTATCATCCTTGCTATGCTTGCTCTAAATTCTTATCTAGTTTTCCAAATGCAATCAAAGCTAGGTGAGTTTCTTGAATATTTAGCTATATAGAAAGGAGTTACTATGAAACGTACTATGGAAATTGATAGTGTTAATGCTCTGCAGAAACTTCTTACCGGTAATCAAGCGGAAGATAATTCTGCAGTTTTGGAAAAGATAGAACAACATGGTGTAAAACTTACAATCAAAAACACGGTTGCTATTTCTGCTCTTAGACTTTTAAATGATTATTTTAAAGCAGATGACATTAATGAATGGATAGATAATTATTTAGCTCTTCGTCAGCTTAGTCCAGAATCCAATAAAGACTTAATGAAAGCTATTGATGTTATGTCTAATAAAAAGTTACTTGAAAAAATGACTGTTGGTATGAATGTGAGGAATTAAAAATGAGTATACATGCTGTGTTTGGTCCTCTTGGCTCTCGTAAAACCTTATTCTCTATTGTCGCTGCATATGCTATTCGTGATCATTTGCCTTTCAATTATCAAATTATGGCTAATTTCACGCTTTCAGGCGCGAAGAAGATTACATGCTTTCAAGATATAATGAACGCTGAAAATGCGGTTTTATTGCTTGATGAAGCACATATTTTTATGAATTCTCGTAATTATAATTCAAAAGAGAATAAGGCTCTTACTCAATTCGGTCTTGTTACTCGTAAACGTAATTTGGAAGTATTCTTTATTCTTCCACGGCTTGGAAGTTTAGATGTAAATATAAGAGATATTTCAGATTTCTTCCATTACATGCAGTTGCAGTCGGCAACTGTTTTCCATCAAGTTTATACGCATGATATGATAAGTGACGAATATGCGCTTATGGGTTCAAATACTTACAGTATTGAACACTTTGAGCCTTATTATCTTACTTATGATACAAGAGAGATTCCGACTAATTTCATGCTCGGTGCAAAACTTTAGAAATCTGCGTTTTGTTGTTCGACCTTTAGGTCGGACAACAGCAGATTTCAGTTTTTGCAGCATGAAATTAGGAATCTCTTGCATAAAATTATGCATAGGGGCGGTCTTGTAATACGCCCCAAGGAATAAATTGTCAAAATGGCTTTAAGCCCCAAAAAATAAACAAAAACTTAACAATATAAAATGGTGTCAAACTTAATCTGACACCAAATTGTGCACAATCTAATTCATAATATACATAAAATAATGAATATATATTCATAAGGAGTGTAAAATATGCGAATTGATATAAAACGTACTAAAATTTACAATGAATTATCTCATGAAATGGCTAAAATGTTTTTTAAAACGACTAATCATAAAGTTGTTCCCAATATTGACAATATATATTATACCGTCTTTCTAAAGGGTGATACTAACGAAAATGTAAATGTGCTTAATTTACTTAACGAAATTAAACTAAAAAAAGAACTTGCTCTTGAACGTTATGAGGATATTAATTTTCAGGATGACCTATTTGTTAAAATCAAACGATATGATACTTATTCTCTTTGCCTGTCCTGTGAAGAAAAGTATGATATTTTCTTTACCGAAACCATTCCCAACTTACATACACCACGTATTGTTGTACAGATACGCTCGAAACCTCTATGGATGGGTTCTTATGATGATATCCTTTTTGAAACACATATGGTACTTGAAAAAATTCTCTCTAAGTATCAATTACAAGTAAAGTCTACTCGTGAAAATCGTATTGACTATGCTTATCATACTAACTTAATTCAAAACCCTTCATCACATTTTTCTGATGATAATCTATCTCAAACACTAGTTACTGATTTCTATGATATGCAAAAACATTATGAAATCAAAAAAAAGCGCAATATAGAAACAGACTATATCGCACTTGGCAATCGTAAATCAAACAATAACTTCATTCGTATATATGATAAGACTAAAGAAGTTATTCAAAAATCAAAGAAAATCTACTTCCTTGACATTTGGTACCATACAGGCATTATATCATATTACGATAAATTTTGTCTAGAGCATGCCTATGTACAAAATAACTATAATAAAAGATACGAAGGTGCTCTTTACTTCTATCTTGAACATGGCAAAGATGATATAAAAAAGGAACAAATTAAAGAATTAATGAGTGACTATAATAAGAGCATTGATGACTATGAACAATATGCTAAAACTCTTTTACCTAAAATTACAACGGTTCTCAATATCGAATTTGAAACAAAACGTAAATACTATTATAACTATGGTACTGTTATTGATGAACTAAATTGCCGTTATCCGAAACATGCTCTAGCACGTATTTTTAAAATCATTGATAATCAATCTCTATTTCTTAAAAATCTTCACGGACGAACTTTATATTTTGAGGATAGGCTTACAGGTGAAGTAAAGTCATGGTGGAAACGCATTCAAAGCACTAAATTATTTGGATTCGAGTACAAAGAAAAACTTAACCGTGATTATAAAAAACACATGGATAAAGCTCGAATTATTCAAGCAACGGTCAATAAAGTAGCTTCTAATGCCGTCTACAATGGTAAAGATGAATCTGACTTTATACAAGATATCTCTGACTTGCTCGCCAATGTTAATGATAACGATAAGGTACAGTATGAAATTAGGCAACTTGAAAAAAATGTAACTGATAAAGACAGTGTATACCTTCGTCAATATACTTCAAAAAAACGATTGAAAGCATTAAAAAATAAGCATATGATAAATGAGAAGGCACAGCAGATTTTAGAGGTCGAAATAGACCGATATAAAAAGAAGTATAACATAAGGGAATTAACTGACGAACAGTTAAATGATTGCATGAATCAATTATGCATATCATTTATAGATTAAAATTAAAGGATTGGGAGTGTTATATATGAAGTTATCGTTATTGTATCAGATGTTTTATGACAAGCTAAAATATGAAGATGCTGCAAAACCAAAAACGTTATCGGGGTATGATTATTTTATTAAGGATCTATTTATAATTAGGTATTTGCATGATAAGGATGTTGAGGATTTAATCCTTGACGATTATAAAAAGTACCTTGTTTATTTACGTGAAAAAGGTACTCTTAAGTCAAAGAGTATACATACTTACTTTAATTCTGTCCGCACGTTCGGTAATTTCCTATACCGTGAACATTACACGGATGTAGATATAGTTCGTGATGGTCCAAAAGTTAAAGTTTATAATACTATAAAAGAGATTCTCTATGATGATGAAATTGAACTTATTTTTTCAGTTCTTGATGATTCGTCAGACCAAGGCATGATTATAAAGCTTATTTTTGCTATTCTGCTGGATACAGGCATTCGTCCTTCTGAACTATGTTCGATTGAAATTAAGGATATTAACTTTTCGAATTCAACTATTTTGATTCACGGAGATAAGGTGTATTCCGATAGATTGGTTCCTATCTCAATCTTTACAAAAAAGTACATAAGTAAATATTTGCAACGTAGGATTGACCCTTTGGAGAGAAAGGATAGAGATATTCTTATTATAAGTCTAAGAACTAAGAAGCGCTTAACAGTTCGCTCTATACGTGGTCTTTGCGATAGATGGATAAAAGACCGTGCCGGTATACAACGTGCGCATGCTTATTTATTCCGGCACACATTTGCCACACGTTCGCTTTATCTTGGGAAGTCAATTTATGATGTTAAAATCTTACTTGGTCATAATCGTGTGAGTACAACCGAAGGATATCTTCGAAACGTGTCTCAATTGAGATTAGCTGAAAATCTTCATATTTCAGAAACAAAGGATTTGTTGCGTAAGCTCTTATAGGTTTACTGTCATAAAAAAGATAGACTAATTAATGTCATTTAAATTACATAAAACTACATCAAAAAACCGTTAATCTATTATAGACTAACGGTTTTTATTCTAGCGTGCGCAGAAGGATTTGAACCCTCGGCCTTCTGGTCCGTAGCCAGACGCTCTATCCAGCTGAGCTATGCGCACATATTGAGTGTATGCCCGAGACCGGAATCGAACCGGTACGATTTTTACATCGCAGGATTTTAAGTCCTGTGC
>AYRG01000011.1_pt1 | contig 78186 bp, 66 predicted proteins | sample 183771 | NCBI WGS metagenome assembly AYRG01 (sample SAMN02391472, study PRJNA226580) | bioreactor metagenome | isolation source: day 33 sample from continuous culture bioreactor with low C:N ratio... | place: Germany: Bremen
CGGGAAATGATTGCTAATTGTATAATTTGGGTCTAACCCCAACATTTGACAAAGAGCCTTTTTTTTAAAATCAAATCAAAGCTGACTCATGATATTTACAGCATTATCTTTGATAAGTAAGTCAAAATGTTCTTCAAAATAACTTAAAGCTGTATGTCGATGAACAGCAGCTTCACCGTATTCAGATAAGGTGCCGCGGATAAGTCGGTTAGCCCAACGTGGAATATTATCTGCAATAATTGCAAGATAGTATTGATTGGTTTCTATGTTCTTAAACAGTGAACTGCGTGTGAAATCAAAGTCATTAATCTTTTGTGCAGCATGCGAAACTTCATCTAATGAATTGAAAATATATACATAAAAAACATCAATAAGTTCATCTTTGATACGTTCTTTTTCGAGAGCGGATTCTTCGACAAAATTATCTTCCGTTGATGTTTTTTTCTTAAATGTCCGAGTTGTCGGGACTGGGAGATTCGCAAATTTATCTTCAATGTCATCAGGATTGTCTACTTTTGTAATAATAAGCATAATGCTATCTGATGATAATGGAACAGCTTCAATCATTAATGGAGCGTCATTGGCCTCGAAACCAAATTGATCACTTGCCTGCATCATCATATCCTTAAAAAGTTCTTGAGCCTTATCCGTACCGTATGCAAGCTCGCTTACTTTGATTTGTCGGGAAGTTAAATCACTTTTACTAAGAACGCATTTGATTTGATTGTTATTGATCTTTTCGATTTTCATAGGATCACTTCCTTCCAATACAAGTGTTAGAAGATAAATAAATATATCTCTTCTAACTATAGTATACCTGATTTTACAGTGTTCTGTAAAGTTGTTTGTGTTATAATTTTCGGTAAAAACACCCTAAATAATAAGCTTTTTCTAAAAATTCATAAAAATTTAATAGCTTTGTCACACAATTACACCGAACATTAAAAAAGAAAATACGAATAATGTTCGGAAATGCTTGCTTTTTATGAATTGTTTTGATAATATATTAAAGGACTGTGCCATGGGCGCAATCAAGTTATTATATATAATAGAATGTAACGGATATTATATCAATGGGATACTATCCTGTCAATAAAAATGTGTTTTGGAAGGAGAAATTTTATGGCAACAAAAGTTATTATAGGTGCACAATGGGGAGATGAAGGTAAAGCGAAGATCATCGATATCTTGTCTGAAGAAGCTGAGGTTGTCATAAGATCTCAAGGTGGAAATAATGCAGGCCATACAGTTGCAGTTAATGATAATGTATATAAATTCCATCTCATTCCTTCAGGAGTACTTTATCCGGGAACGGATTGTATTGTAGGTAACGGTGTGGTTATCGATCCTAAAGGGATCTTAGAAGAAATGGATGGATTGGCAAAGCGTGGTATTTCATTTGAACGCTTAAAAATCAGTAAACGTGCTCATGTAGTTATGCCTTATCATAAAGCCTTAGATGGTATCAAGGAAGAGGCAAGAGGAGCCAATGACATTGGTACGACAAAAAAAGGAATCGGTCCATGCTATATGGATAAAGTGGAGCGTTCAGGTATTCGTATTTGTGACTTGTACAACGACGAAGTATTCTCAGCGAAAGTACGAGAAAATGTTGAGATTAAAAATAAAATTATTAAGCATGTCTATAATCAAGAAATTCAATTTGATGCAGATGAAGTCATTGCTGAATACCAAGAATATGCTAAACGTCTAGCTCCATATGTTGAAGATACAACAGTGTTGGCATATGATGCGATTAAATCAGGTAAAAGAGTTTTATTCGAAGGTGCTCAAGGGACGTTATTAGACATTGATTTGGGAACATACCCCTACGTAACGAGTTCACATCCGATCACAGGTGGTGTGTGTGTGGGTGCTGGAATCGGGCCGACGATGATTGATGAATGTATCGGTGTTATGAAAGGTTATGTAACCCGTGTAGGAAAAGGACCTTTCCCTACAGAGCTTTTTGATAAAGTTGGAGAACAAATACGTGATACAGGTCATGAGTTTGGAACGACGACTGGACGTGCAAGACGCTGTGGATGGTTTGACGCCGTTATCGGAAAGTTTGCGGTTAGAACAAGCGGATTAACAAGTATCGCACTCAATAAAATTGATGTACTTGCCAATATCGATAAAGTAAAAATTTGTGTGGCATATAAAAAAGGTGATGAGATCATTCATGAGTTCCCGGCAAGTCTGGAAGAATTGGCTTTATGTGAACCGGTATATGAAGAGCTTGAAGGATGGGGACCAATTGACCATATTAGAAACTATGAAGAGTTACCTGATGCTGCAAAAGCTTTTGTAAAACGTGTAGAAGAGCTTTGTGGAGCCAAGGTATCAATGGTTGGCGTAGGTCCAAATCGTGATCAAAACATTTATGTGAATGCATAATTATTAGTATAAATCGTTAAGGGTATCATAGGAAGGAATGCATATGAAGGTAATAGTAGGCCTAGGTAATAAAGGGCTCAAATACGCTCAGACACGACATAACATTGGTTTTGAAGTGATTGAGTTATTAGCACATCGACATAACATTCCCATGAATCAGCGCAAGTTTAAAGCGATTGTAGGTCAAGGTATCATAGCAGGAGAAAAAGTCCTGCTTGTGATGCCTTTGACGTATATGAATTTAAGTGGGGAATGTGTTCGCGAAGTATTAGATTTTTATAAACTCAGCGCAGAAGAGATTATCGTCATCTATGATGATTTGAGTATGGATTTAGGGGCGCTGCGTATCCGTGACAAAGGTAGTGCCGGAGGGCATAACGGAATTAAAAATATCATCAACCACCTAGGTCATGATGTGTTTTTACGTTTGAAGGTTGGCGTAGGACCGCAACCGGCCAATGTAAAAGCAGAACATTTTGTATTAGACAGGTTCAATAAAAGTGAAATTGAAAAAATGACACAAAGTATTGAACATACTGCTGATGCGGTGGAAGCAATCTTAAATAAAGGTCTAAACTATGCGATGAATAATTATAACAAAAAATAAAATCAACTTATGAAAGTGTGATTATGTGCAAAATATTATTAACCCGTTAAAGTCTCTGGAAGTGTTTGAAGCGGCTTTACGGCATTTGAAATACAAAAATTCGCATTTGAATATTTCCGGTATATCGGATTCTCAGGTCAGTCACTTAGTGAGTGGCCTTTTGCCCGTTGGAACAAAAGTAATTATTACACCCAATGAGAAGAAAGCAAAAGAAATTGTCGAAGATATGAAGTTTTTTGAAGGAGAAGGTGGAGAGCATGTGCTCTTTTATCCTTCAAAAGACTTGATTTTTTATAGTGCCGATGTGCATAGTAATGATATTACACGTGCGCGAATGCTGATTTTGGAACAATTGATTCAAGGCAATGATGTTACGCTTGTTATGTCGGTAGAAGCCCTTGTGGATCCGTTGATTTCTTTTGAAAAAATCAAGGCAAAAGTATTGACGTTTACAATCGGTACAGAAACGTCAGTTACACAATTAGCCAAAGAACTTGTCTACTTAGGCTATGAACGCGTTGACCTTGTGGAAAGTCGAGGACAATTTGCGCTTCGAGGCGGATTAGTCGATGTCTTCCCTATGCATATGGAGGATATCGTTCGTATAGAATTTTTTGGCGATGAAGTGGACTCGATACGTTTAGTCAACCATGAGACGCAGCGTTCGATTACCATGCTTGATGAAGCAATGATTCTTCCGGCTAGAGAAATTGTAGTTGATGATGTGACTATAAAAAAAGCACTTGAAGAATCGACTAAGGATTTTGAGCAACACTACAACAAATTAAAAAGTAAAGACCTATTAGATGAAATAGGTGAGTTAAAGCGAACATATGAAATACTGACAGATAAAATCAGCCAATACGGAAATTTTAATGGTATTGAAAGCTATGTCTTTTATTATTATGATGAAATCCATAGTATTCTTGATTACCTGACTGATCCCAAGATTGTATTGGTTGAACCGGTGCACATAGCAGAGCGCATCAAGGGCATGACCCATGAATATAATGATAGTATGCAGACGCGCTTTGAAAAAGGACACTTATTGCCCAAGCAGTTGGAGTTGGGGCATCGCTTTAACCATATCATAGACGAAATAGGAACATATCAGACTATTATGATGAGCAGTCTTTTCTCAACCAAAAAAATCCTGCCTTATGATGAACATTTGCAGTTTAATATCAAATCGATTAATGTATATCATCAGAACTTTGATTTAATGATAAAAGACATCAACTATTATCTGAATCTAGATTACAAGATGCTTCTGGTAACTGCGTCGCGTACCAGGGGACAACGCCTGCATGAGTTACTTGGAGAACATGATATTAAAAGTCAGGTTATCAAGGACTATGAACAAGAGCTTCCAAGCGGAGTGATTAATATTGGTGTGGGTCAGATTCACCGAGGATTTGACTATCCGGATGCAAAGTTTGCGATTCTTGCAGAAACAGATATGGCAGGAACAAAGAAAAAAGTTAAGAAACGTAAATATTCTGGCGGTAGCAAGATTGACCATTTTTCAGAACTTAAAGTAGGCGACTATGTAGTGCATGAGCACCATGGAGTTGGAGTTTTTCGAGGGCTTGAGACGATTGAGATTGATAATGTGAGCAAAGATTTTATCAAGATTGACTATCGGGACAATGGTAGTTTGTATATCGCTACTAGCCAACTAGACGCTATTCAAAAATATATTGGTGCAGAAGGCAAGGCACCCAAGCTTAATAAACTTGGAACGGCAGAATGGAAAAAGACAAAGGCTAAGGTCAAGGGCGCTGTAGAAGAACTTGCTACGGAGTTGATTGAGCTATATGCGAGGCGCCAAGAAACAAAAGGTTTTGTATACAGTAAAGACAGTCTATGGCAGCAAGAGTTCGAAGAGATGTTTCCCTATGATGAGACGGATGATCAAATGAATGCCATTATTGATACTAAAAAAGATATGGAAAGTACAAAAATCATGGATCGTCTTATTTGCGGAGATGTCGGATATGGAAAAACGGAAGTGGCTATACGCGCAGCATTTAAAGCGGTTCAAGATGGCAAACAAGTTGTCTATCTTGTACCGACAACGATTTTAGCTCAACAGCATTATAATAATTTTATTCAACGCATGAAGGACTTTCCGGTGCGTATTGACATGATGTCACGATTTCGAACTAAAAAAGAACAAAAAATTACTATTGAAGGTTTGAAAAAAGGCTTGGTCGATATAGTTATCGGAACCCACCGCCTCGTATCAAAGGATATTGAATTTAAAGATTTAGGTTTATTAATCGTTGATGAGGAACAGCGCTTTGGGGTTGCGCATAAAGAAAAGATTAAGCATATTAAAGAAGATGTGGATGTTTTGACATTAACGGCGACACCCATACCTAGAACTTTGCATATGAGTCTGATTGGTATTCGGGATATGAGTGTCCTTGAAGAACCGCCAGAAGAACGCCAACCCATTCAAACCTATGTTCTGGAACATAATGATGAACTTATCAAAGATGCTATATATCGTGAATTGTCCCGTGAAGGTCAAGTATACTATGTGCATAATCGTGTCAAAGACATTGATGAGGTTGCGCTTAAGATCAGTGCAATGGTTCCTGAAGCGAATGTGGCATTTGCCCACGGACAAATGAGTGAACGCGAGCTTGAAGATATTATGGTGGACTTTATTAATGGAGAAATCGATGTCTTGGTATCAACAACGATTATAGAGACGGGACTTGATATTCAAAATGTCAATACGATCATTATTCAAAATGCGGACCACATGGGCTTATCACAGTTGTATCAATTACGCGGTAGGGTGGGGCGTTCAAGTCGTTTGGCTTATGCATATCTTACATATAAGCGGGATAAGGTACTTCAAGAAATTGCGGAAAAACGTTTAAAAGCCATCAAAGAATTTACAGAATTTGGTTCGGGATTTCGTATTGCTATGCGTGACCTAGAAATACGTGGCGCGGGAAATATCCTTGGACAAAGTCAACATGGGCATATGGATGCTGTCGGGTATGACTTATATTGTAAATTACTCGAAGATGCTGTAAAAAAACAACAAGGTAAGCATTATGAAGAACGGTTTGAAACAACGATTGAATTGACTGTAGATGCATTTATTCCACCATTTTATATTAAAAATGAAGTGCAAAAAATTGAAAGTTATAAAAAGATTGCTTCAATTGCATCTTTAGAGGATTATGAAGACATGCAAGATGAATTAATCGACCGATATGGGGACTTGCCTAAATCCGTTGAGAATTTATTAGAAATTGCATTAATCAAAAATCTATCCAACCAACTTTATATAACCTCTGTTGAAGAAAAAGGTACGAATATCCTCTTTGAAATGAAACAAGATGCGGCAATTGATCCAATAAAGATACCGGAAGTTATTGCTAAGGATGAAAAGCGACGACGTTTTACGGTAAATCAAAGACCATACTTTACCTTGTTATTAAATAAGCAAGAATATCGAGAGAAGTTTAACTATATTAAATCTTTATTACATGACTTAAAAGAATTGAAGTCTAAGCGATGAACACGTATAATAAGAATAATAGGCGCTTGATGGGAGTAGTGACTGGAGAAAAAAGCTATGGACAGAAGCTACCATGTACATATTCATGTGATACGTATTATGATTTTACTACTTTTATTAAGTAGTTTTTTGTCATGCTCAAAACCGGAAGAAACCCAAGAGACATATATGCTAAAAATTGATGAAATGCCTGTTGATGAAGCAGAGGTTATGGTATATGCATATCAGGTATATGAAGAATTTATCAATATAGGTGGAGAAAACGTTTGGGAATTTGAAGATTTTAGTGGAGGAAAAAGTGCTTTAGATGTGGCGGCAGAGGCCGTTCTAAAAAACATCGTACGTATAAAGACCATCCAAAAAAAAGCAGATGAATTTCGTATTCAATTGTCTGAAGAGCAAGTGCGTATCAGTCGTACACAAGGTTCGAAGTACTATCTTCAATTACCAGAAGCCTTTAGACAAGAACATGGGATTACAGAAGAGACAGTACACAAGGTTTTTATAGAGTTTGCTAGAGCCCGAAGTGTATATAATGACTTGACCAGTGACCTCAATCCGGACGAGGAAAGTGTTGAGCAAGTCATGCTAGAAAACAGTGAGTACAGAAAGCTCGTTGAAACAGCCCCGAAAGACTTTTTGACGCAAATGACCGTTTGGCAAATATTTGTCGCCGATGATGCGCAAGGAACGGCGCTGGATAATATAGAACACATCTATCAGCAGATTATTGAAGGTGTAGATTTTGAAGAACTTGCCATAACCTACAATCAAAGTGATGTGATGGAACAAACATATTCAAAAGCATTACTTCCTGAAGCTTTTGCTTTTGAATTAGCGCAGCTTAGTGAAGGGGAAGTTAGTACAATACTTGATGATAAGGATGGCTACTATCTTTTTAAGATGATAAATATCGAAGAACCATCGCCTGCGCAATTACTGGACTTTAATAATAATTTTATTGAATACGAACAAAAGATTCGCACGGAAACGATTGAACAACTAAAGTCAGAACATTTTGATGTAGTATATGATGAGTGGCGGCGCAACACGATTGTGGATGTTGACCGTGAACAATGGGAAAAAGTAGATTTTGATTTTGAATAGGGGGTTGCCTATGGATGTTATTGTAAAAGATTTATGCGTACATTATGGAAAAGTCAATGCGCTGCATAAAGTGAATCTCGCAATAGAAAATAAAGAGTTTTTGGGCGTTATCGGTCCTAATGGCGGTGGAAAATCGACATTGATTAAAACAATTGTTGGCTTAATTGAACCAACAAATGGAACCGTTGAAATAAAAAAAGGGTTGAGGATAGGATATGTTCCTCAATTTACTTCATTTGAAAAATCATTTCCAACCACAGTGGAAGAAGTTGTGTTAATGGGAGAAGCCAAAAAGCAACAACGATGGTTCTATCGAACGCCCCAAGCATCCTATGACAAAAGTGAAGAATTAATGCGTTTTTTAAACATTTATGAACTTCGCCATCGTCAAATTGGGCAACTTTCAGGAGGACAGATGCAAAAGGTCCTTATTGCAAGAGCGCTGATGAACGATCCGGATTTAATAGCTATGGATGAACCGACGGCAAGCATTGATGCGAAGACGAAGATGGAGATATATAATCTTTTGCAGGAACTCAATCAAGAAAAGACAATTGTAATTGTTAGTCACGAGGTAGAATCGTTGATGCCCTATTTAGATAGTGTGTTCTGTGTTAATACGACAGCTCACTACTATCACCGTGATGAGACACATTTGGCAAAGCACCTGACCAAAGATATGCAAAATCTTCATGATGAATTGTATCCAGGGTGTCCAGTTCGAATATTCAAGGAGCACGAAAAGGTAGAGAAATGATAAGGAGACGACTATGTGGAATGCAATTATGAATTATAGTTTTATGCAAAACGCGCTTATTGCGGCTCTACTAGCCAGCATTGTATGTGGAATTATCGGAACCATAATTATTGAAAAGCAATTGGTCTCCATGAGTGGAGGTATTGCCCATACATCGTTTGGTGGAATTGGGTTAGGATATTTGTTAGGGATTGAGCCGATTATTGGAGGTTTTGCATTTGCGATAATGGCAGCAATAGCCATCGTGACGATTCGACGGCGTGCAAATACATATACGGATACATTAATTGGAATGTTCTGGTCTGTAGGTATGGCTCTGGGAATTTTATTTATAACATTGACACCAGGATATCCACCGGACATGACCTCTTATCTCTTTGGAGATATACTGACGGTATCCAGTACGTATTTATATTTGATTATGATTTTGGCGCTGGTTATTATTTTTGTCATTATCGGGAAGTTTAAAATTGTCAAAGGATATTTATTTGATGAAGAATACTTGCTTGTACTTGGTTTAAATGTAAGGTTGTACGAATATGTGCTTTTTATAATGATTGCCATGGCGGTCGTTATTATGATTAAGGTGGTTGGCATTATTCTTGTCATAGCATTATTAACCATTCCGCCAGCGATTGCAAAATTGTTTTCAAATCGATTGGAAAAAATTATGCTGTTATCAATTTTTGTCGGAACCTTAGTTAGTGTGATGGGATTAATATTCTCTTATTATTTTGATATTCCCTCAGGTGCGACGATTATTATCGTATCGGTAACGTGCTATATTATTGCCTATATGTTAAAAGGGATTAAACCAAAACTAAATTCACATTAAAGCTATTGCATTCTAAATAAGAATGTGTAATACTGAAAAGTAACGAATGAAAAGAAGAAAGGTGTCGTGTATGTATAAAAATTATGTTTTTGATTTGTATGGAACACTAATTGATACGAAAAAAAATTGGAACCATGAATATTTATGGGAAAAAATGAGCCAACTTTACTGCTTTCATGGAGCATGTTATGATTCAGATGAATTTAAGGAGAAATTTGAAAAATATTTAGGGAAAATCAGAGAAAATGATGCCGATGATCAACATGTTGATATCGATATTGAAGATATCTTTTTCCAATTGTTTAAGAAAAAAAATGTGAAGCCAAAAAACAAACTTGTTCGTGAAGCCGCTCGAGTATTCTTGTTGCTTATAACAGAAAACTTAGAAATTAAAGCTTACGTGAATCAATTGATTGAACAGCTAAAAGAACAGGATAAAAACATTTATATTTTTGCCAATGGACAAGCGACATTTGCAAAAAATGAACTTCGAGCAGTCGGATTGTATGATGCATTTGAAACTATTGTTATGAGTTCAAATACACGTCTTAAAAAGACGAACGATAAGGCATTTGAATCCTTTATAGAAAATCAAGGGCTAAAAGATAAAAAGACATTGATTATCGGAAGAAACTATCAAGAAAATATCGATGGAGCAGCACATATTGGACTTGATTCGGTACATATTATAGGAAAAGATGAAGAGCCGCTTAACGACACGAAAGCGACATATACAATCAAGGAAGATGAGATCTTAAAAATCCTTGAACTGTAGGACGGGAGCAGAGTATGGAAAATAATGTTGTGCTTAAAAAGGCAAAAGAAGGTTTGCGTATTGGGCTTTGGGCATTTCTCATTGACTTTGGCTTTGGAGTTTTGCTATCGCTCATCATCAATGGGTTTTTTATAGGGCAGATAAACCAATGGGTTAATGGCTCGCTAAGTGAACAAATTACATTTTCATTCACAAGGTTTATTCGGGTAACTAGTTTTATTATGAACATCAGCGTGTTTAATGGTGGCGGAACGATACAAAATGGAAGTGAGTTTCATATTGGTGCGTTGATTTTTGCATTGATTCCAATTATTGCTTTTTGGTTAGCTGACCGACGAGAGAACAAGCTCAAAACTTTTGGATATATTGAATTCGTTGTATACATATGTTCAGCAGTTGTTTTTTCTCTTTTATTAACCGGATATTCTTTAATCACAAAAGGAGAAATTCTTGGATTAGGTTATCAGTTTGGGTCGTTAAAGAACTTTGTGATGACGTTTATTATTGTTATCTGCATCCAGTTTTTTATCAGTTTAAATTATAATAAGGAATTTTCTGCTGGATTTAAAAGTGCACGTATTCTTTTAAGAATTCTTCTTGGACTAGGGATAGTTATTGGTCTTGTGGGAACGATTCTTTTATTAGGAAGATATACAGAAAATATTCTATTGATTATTGCGGCTGTTATTGCATTGTTGCCAAACCTGGCAGTGTATATCATGTTTACATTAATGGGGATATCTGTTGAATTTGGTGAGCAGTTGACAAAGCTTATGGAGATGGCACAGATTGATATTAGTTTTACAATGTTATCATTACCTCTTCGTATTACTTTTATCGTGCTATATTTCTTATTATTGTTGGTACTAGTGTTACGAATAAAAAAAGAACATTACTTGCGTGAGCTGGTTTGGTTTGCACTAAGTTTTAGCTTTGTTTCGTTTATTTTAGCTTATTGCACAACGATTAACCTTGGATTTGTAAAAAATTTATTGGATGTACAATTTGGAATTAACTACAGTGTAGCCTTTGGCGTTCCTTTTGCAAGTATTTTATTGACAGGACTTCTTGTCATGTTTGCAAGGATATTAAAAAAGGAATTGAGATAGACTTGACAAGCGATTAGGAATCGGATAAAATCGAATAAAAGCAAATGACGTTGAGTAGAACGAGTACATATTTGGTCTTTTTCAGAGAGAGAATCCATTGGCTGGAAGATTCTTAAAGTAACCGTTATGGAACCTATCTATGAGTCCCGTGTGAAAGCATGGCGTATGCCTTACGTTATCAAGGTCTAAAGATATGCAGACACTGCATAAATTAGGGTGGTACCACGATGATATAACTTCGTCCCTTAGGGGAGGGAGTTTTTTTGTGTTCTACACATGTTATACAAAGAAAGGTGAGAAAAATGGCAAAAGAAAAGAAAATGGTAGAAGCAATCACCTCCATGGGTGAAGATTTTGCAAAATGGTATACAGATGTAGTAAAAAAATCGGAGTTAGTCGATTACTCAAGTGTAAGAGGCTGTATGGTAATCAAGCCGTATGGATACCGTATTTGGGAATTGATTCAACAGCAGTTAGACAGTCGGTTTAAAGCGACAGGGCATGAAAACGTGTATATGCCAATGTTTATTCCTGAGAGTCTCTTGCAAAAAGAAAAAGATCATGTGGAAGGCTTCGCTCCTGAAGTAGCGTGGGTGACACATGGCGGAAATGAAAAATTACAAGAACGCCTTTGTGTTCGTCCAACATCAGAGACCTTGTTCTGCGAATTTTATTCTAAGGATATTGAATCCCATAGAGATTTGCCACGCCTATATAACCAATGGTGTTCCGTTGTACGGTGGGAAAAGACGACACGTCCATTTTTACGTTCCTTGGAATTTTTATGGCAAGAAGGTCATACGGCACATGCAACGGCTGAACAAGCGCAAGAAGAAACCATCAAGATGTTAAACGTCTATGCAGAATTTTGTGAAAATGTATTAGCCATTCCAATGATTAAAGGACGCAAGACGGAAAAAGAGAAATTTGCAGGTGCAAATGCAACATATACGATTGAAAGTCTAATGCATGACGGTAAAGGGTTACAATCCGGAACGACACATAATTTTGGGGATGGATTTGCAAAAGCCTTTGGTATTCAGTACACAGATGAAAACAATCAATTACAGTATGTACACCAAACATCATGGGGTGTGTCAACACGTTTGATTGGTGGAATTATTATGGTACATGGCGATGATAATGGATTAGTTCTACCTCCAAAAGTGGCGCCTATCCAAGTGGCAATCATACCAATTATGCAACGAAAAGAAGGAGTATTGGAAAAAGCGAATGCATTAGAACAAATGCTGGCAAAGCAGTATCGTGTAAAATTGGATGATTCCAATAAAAGTCCGGGTTGGAAGTTCAGTGAATATGAAATGAAAGGGGTTCCAATTCGTATTGAACTTGGACCTAAAGATATTGAAAATAATCAAGCGGTTATTGTACGACGTGATAATCGAGAAAAAATCTTTGTTAATCTTGATGAATTGGAAGAAAAAGTAGCTCAAGTGCTTGAAGATGTACAAGCAAGCTTATTAAAAAAAGCAACGGAGCATCGTAACGCACATACATACGAAGCGACATCCATGGAACAAATGCGTCAAATCCTTGAGGAAAATCCTGGATTTATCAAAGCAATGTGGTGTGAAGATGAAGCATGTGAGAACAAAATCAAAGAAGAGACAGGAGCGACATCAAGATGTATGCCTTTTGAACAAGAGCATATATCGGATACATGTGTATGTTGTGGAAAACCTGCAACAACTATGGTGTACTGGGGAAAAGCATATTAAGCAAAAGCTTTCTCGTCGCAGTACGATGCCGCTTATGTGGAACTTTTCTATAGCACAAAAAAAAGATGCTCCGATGAGCATCTTTTTCATTTAGATTGTCTATTGGACTTGAATAACGCCATTAACACCCGGAACTTGCTCGATTAATACCGTTTCGATAAAGTTCTTTAACGTCATTGTTGACATTGGGCATCCACCGCAAGCGCCTAATAATCGTAAGGATACAATTCCTGTATTGTCAACGCTAACAAATTCGACATCGCCACCATCACGTTGTAATGCAGGGCGTACATCTTCAAGAGCTAATTTGATTTGTTCTTCCATAATATAAAAACTCCTTCATGGTCATTGTTTTCTATAACTACTATATGATACTCGCTTTCATTCGTTTTGTCAATTTCAAGTCGCGAGTTTTTGCTTGTTCAAGTAATGGACCAATGCTATAATTGATTTACAAGAGGTTCCACATGTGCATAAAAAATAGAGAGGCAGGGGATTGTATGATTAATAATAAATGGATAAGAAGATCATTGCCTTATATTATTAGTATTATTATTTTTTTAACGTTAAGTATGGTTGTAGATAGTCAAATAGCAAAAAGCCAAGAAGCTGAACGATTAATGGCAGCGGGAAGATATTCGACATTTCAATACGAACTGACAAGTATACTTGACCAAAAAGTCATGTTGATGAATGGAATTATATCATTGATTACATTTAAAGATATGAATTTAGCCGATGAAGAGATCTATGCATATCTAGAATCCATTGTACCCCAAGAACAAAAAATGATACGAACTATTGGAATTCTTGAAGATACAACTGTTCGGTGGTCGTTTCCCTATGCAGATGGGCAGGGAACAGTGGGGATCGACTTGGCTAAAGTAAGCGGTCAAAGTCGTGGAGTTCTAACGGTAAAAGAAGAACGGGTCAACTATTTTCAAGGACCGGTCAAATTGGTTCAAGGAGGCGAAGGATATATTATTCGCTTACCCATATTATATGACGATGGAAGTTATTGGGGGCAATTAAGTCTTGTGATTGATCGAGCGGAATATGTTCGTGAGATTTATAAGATAGCAAGACGAAATGATATTCGTGTACATATTGTATCTAAACATGATCGAAGAGTCGTTTATGGGGACGCAGAAGTTTTAGAAAAAAAACCACTGGTGTTTGAACTTAGTAATGAACGCATGGACCTAGACATATATGTTATTCCTCAAAAGGGTTGGCAAGAACATTCGCTGACGTTATTGGGTGGGTTTGTTATCAGTTTGCTCATAAGCATTGCCATTGGAATCGGCATTTGGTATAATCTTCAAGCGACCCAAAAATTAGAAAAAATGGCCAACAGAGATTTTTTGACAGGAATGTATAATCGTCATTTTTTTGATGAATATATTGGAATTGTGATTGGAGAAGCACGTAGATCAAAAGAAGATATAGGGTTTGTACTGATTGATTTGAATGATTTTAAAGATGTCAATGATACTTATGGACACTTGATAGGTGATGAAGTATTAAAAAAGACGGCGCAAGTCCTTAATGAACATTGTCGAAGTAAAGACGTTGTGTTTCGTATTGGTGGAGATGAGTTTTTAATTGTGTTGCCCAATATTACGTCGCCAAGAGTGATTAAAGAGTTTATAAAACGTATAGAAGCATCTTTTGAAGATGCCTTTGCCTTTGGGCAATATTCGATTCATATTTCGCCGGCGATTGGTTATGGAATGTACCCAGAAGATGGTGTTGATGTGGATTCAGTAACACGAGCAGCAGATGAACGCATGTATACGAACAAAAGTGAGCATAAGCAAGAAAGGGAAAAAGAAGATGTATGATATTGTAATTGTTGGAGCAGGAGCAGCTGGGGTTTTTTGTGCATATGAATTAGTAAAAAATTCTCCGGACAAAAAGATTTTGATGATTGAAAAAGGGCTTCCATTGGATAAGCGTAGTTGCCCGAAAAAAACCCATGGTGTCAGAGAATGTAAATGTAAGACATGCTCTATTATGGAAGGTTTTTATGGAGCTGGTGGTTTTTCAGATGGTAAATATAATATCACCAATAACTTTGGCGGCGATTTATTTGAATATGTCGGAGCAGAAAAAGCATTGGAATTGATGTGGGAAGTGGACAAAATCAATTTAAAGATGGGCGGAGAAGATGCAAAGCTTTACTCAACAGCTAATGGAGACTTAAAACGCAAAGCATTGCGTCATGACTTGCACTTATTAGATGCACAAGTACGTCACCTAGGAACCGATAGAAACTTGGTCATTGCATCCAATATGTATGACTATATTAAAGATAAGATGGAGATTCGTTTTAATAATGAAGTAACGAATTTAGAAAAAATGGATGACCATTTTATAATCGAAACCAACAAAGATACATTTAAAGGTAAGAAGCTTATTGTAGCGACAGGACGTACAGGCTCAAGTTGGATTGGGAAGTTGTGCGAAAAGTTTGATATACCAACGACAAATAATCGTGTCGATATTGGTGTTCGTGTAGAATTGCCTGCACTTGTTTTTAAGCACATTACAGATGATGTATATGAAAGTAAGATTGTCTATAAAACACAAAAATATAATGATTTGGTCCGAACGTTTTGCATGAATCCATATGGAGAAGTGGTTACAGAAAACTATGGAGATATTGTAACGGTTAATGGACATAGTTATGCCGATCCCAAAATGCATACTGAAAATACAAACTTTGCGTTACTTGTTACCAATCGATTTACCGAGCCATTTAAGAATAGTAATGAGTATGGAGCATCTATTGCACGCTTAAGCAACATGTTAGGTGGCGGTGTTCTTATGCAACGGTTTGGCGATTTGGTTAAAGGGCGTCGCAGTAGCGAACGCCGTATGCGCAAGTGCTTTACCCGTCCGACAATGGATGCGACGCCTGGAGATTTGAGCTTAGTTATTCCAAAGCGTCAACTGGATGATATTATTGAGATGATCTATGCACTTGATAAAATTGCACCGGGAACGGCGAATGAAGATACGTTGCTTTATGGTGTTGAGGTGAAGTTCTATAACTCAAATGTTAAAGTGGATAGTAACTTAGAGACATCGGTCGAAGGGCTTTATGTTTTAGGCGATTGTTCGGGTGTGACCCATTCGTTATCACAAGCGGCAGCCAGTGGAATACATGTCGCAAGGATTTTGTCAAAGGAGATGTAAAATGATTGAGGTAGTTGATTTTTCTAAAATTTATCGATTAGGGAAAAAGCAACGCAATGAATTAAAAACTCAAGAAAAATATAAAAAAGCTGTGAACCAAATTAGTTTTAAAGCCTATGATGGTGAAATCTTTGGATTGTTGGGACCTAATGGTGCCGGAAAGACAACAACACTACGCACCCTATCAACTTTGATTAAACCCACACAAGGAAAACTTAGTGTTCAAGGCATTGATGTGGTCGTAGATGAAAAAAGTGTCCGTAGTAAAATTGGCTTTCTTACCAATGAACTAAAATTAGATAAACATTTTACTCCGGCATATACAGTCGAGTATTTTGGCCAATTGCATGGCATGAAAAAAAACCAGATTCAAAAGCGGCGCCAAGAGCTTTTTGAGTACTTTGGTATTCAAGAATATCAGCACAAAAAAATCAGTGAATTATCTACAGGAATGACACAAAAGCTTTCACTTGTAGTGAGTTTAATTCATGACCCAGAAGTTATTATTTTTGATGAACCTACCAACGGATTGGATATTATTACGGCAAAAGCCGTGACAGATTACCTTATACGTCTAAGAGCTGAGGGAAAGCTTATTATTATTTCAACGCATATCATGAATGTGGCAGAAAAATTATGTGATCGCATCGGAATTATTATTGAAGGTAAAATTGTCGCTCAAGGGAATATAGATGATATTTGTCAGTCCTTGGATGCGATGAACTTAGAAGATGCATTTTTTAAACTCTATGAATGGCATCATGGGGATACGAAGGAGGGGTTGATATAATGCTGTTTGTTGTGGTGAAGAAGGAGTTGCTACGTGTCTTTACGGATCGACGCTTGGTCTTTTCAGCATTTGTCTTGCCTGCACTTAGTATTTTTATTTTGTATTCGCTCATGGGTAAAATGATTGGAAATATGACCCAATCCATTGAAGAAAATATTCCTACAGTTAAAGCGGCTAATGCACCGGAATCTTTTCGTGAATATATGGCGACCCAATCGATACCGGTGGAATATATTGATATGAAGGCATTAGATACGACAAAGGAAGAGATTCTTACAGGAACGACAGAGCTTCTTCTTGTATTTCCTGAAAACTTTGAAGTAACTATTCAAGAGTATGCAACAGCCGACAAACCTGATATTCATACTTTTTATAATCCGTCAGAAGAGTATTCTCAATCGGCAAAAAATACCTTTGAATATACACTGTTACCAGAATATGAAACGATGTTATTAACACAAAGGTTTGATGGGATAAATGCTTTTACTGCATTTACAATTGATCAGGATAATGAGCAGAGCAAGATAGCGCAACCGGGTAAGGAAGCAGGGTTTTCTTTGGCATTTATGATGCCGATGCTTCTAAATATCATGCTGTTTGCGGGTGCAATGGGCATCGGTATTGATGTAATAGCAGGGGAGAAGGAGCGAGGCACAATGGCTACGATGCTTTTGACCCCTGTCAACCGTGAGACGATTGCAATGGGAAAAGTTATTAGTCTGGGGATTGTTGCTATTGTAAGTGCTATCTGTACGTTTGGTGCAATCATAGCATCTCTTCCCAACGCGTCAGCACTTTTAGCGGCAGGCAACGAAGTGTCTATATCGGGCTTGGCTTTTACAGGTATGGATTATTTGATGCTTTTGGTCATTTTAATTGTTCAAGTCGGTGTTTTTGTTGGATTGATATGTCTTATTTCTGTTATTGCAAAAAGTGTTAAAGAAGCGGGGACCTATATTTCGCCGATTTATATTTTGGTGATGATCTCGGCTTTTGGGACAGTCTTTACCACTGGTGATGTGAAGCTTTACAATTATTTTATTCCAGTCATGGGCAATGTATTTGCGATCAAAGAACTATTGTTAAAAGAGCTGTCTTATATGGAATTTGGAGTTACCGTAGGGGTGTCATTAGTATTGATTGGAATTTTATTAAAGCTAATAACCCTTGCTTTTAATCATGAAAAAATAATGTTCAACTGATTGACATAATGGAGGAATACTATGGAACCTATTTTTTTTGATCCAGACTTTAAAGAACGTGTGTGGGGAGGAGAAAAACTTTCGACACAATTAAATAAAACCATTCCGTTTGCACATACAGGAGAGAGCTGGGAAGTGGCTTGCCATGATAATGGACAATCGAAGGTTCGCCTCGGACAATATGCAGGAATGACGTTGGAAGAACTTTTGATTCAAGAAGGCGAAGCTGTGATAGGAAAGCCCTTTTTGCCAGGTGATAAGTTCCCGCTCTTAATAAAGTTCATTGATGCAAAAGAAAAGTTGTCGGTGCAGGTACATCCTGACGATGCATATGCAAACATACATGAAAATGGAGAGTATGGTAAAAGTGAGGCATGGTATGTTCTTCAGGCAGATCCGGGTGCAACATTAATTGCAGGGTTAAAGCCCGGAACAACGCGAGAAGTATTTACGTCAAAATTAGAGGCCAATCAATTAGAAGATGTGCTTAACGAAGTTCAAGTTCAAGCAGGAGATGTTTTGGATATTCCGGCGGGCTTAATTCATGCGATTGGTAACGGGATTTTATTGGCAGAAGTTCAACAAAACTCCGATACCACCTATCGTGTATATGATTGGAATAGAGTAGGGCTAGATGGACAACCAAGAGAACTTCATATTGAATCGTCCATTGCAGTGAGTGACTTTTCCGGGAAGCATTCAACAGAGCTTGCCAAGCCTTCGGTCCAAACAATGGATACATATACCTTAAAAACGTTTGTACGCAATCCATACTTTGTACTAGAAGAGCTTCACGTTCATGATCGCTTTACATCCTCAGGCCGAGGTCAATATTTTGAGATATATATGTGTGTCGAAGGAACGATGGAACTAGACTACGAAGGTGGACACATCAACGCTTTCAAAGGAGATGTGTTTATGATACCGGCAGCACTGCAAAAGTATGCATTGAAAGGACATGGGAAACTCGTAAGAACATATATAGAAAAGAAGGCTTAAAATGATGCAGTTTAAAATACCAAAAAATGTTGAGTATATTTTAGAGCAAATCCATAAAAGTGGTGAAGAAGCATATATTGTCGGAGGCTGTGTACGTGATATTATAATGGACATGGAACCGGAGGACTATGATATTACCACTTCAGCCCAGCCAGAGCATATCAAACGTCTCTTTCGAAAAACGATTGATACCGGCTTAGAACATGGGACGGTGACCGTCTTAATTGACGGTGTAGGCTATGAAGTGACAACGTACCGAATTGAAGGTAAGTATGAGGACTATCGCCGACCAACAGAAGTGGTGTTTACCCGCTCTCTAGATGAAGATTTGCTGCGTCGCGACTTTACCATTAACGCGATGGCTTATAATCCCATTGAAGGAATTATAGATTTATACGGTGGTCAGGAAGATATTCAAAAGAAGGTGCTTCGATGTGTTGGACATCCAGAAGATAGGTTCAATGAAGATGCTCTAAGAATGCTTAGAGCCATTCGGTTTAGTGCTAAATTAGACTTTGATATTGAGATGGCAACCTATGAAGCAATGAAAAAATATGCCTATCTCATTGAATATGTCAGTGCTGAAAGAATATATACAGAAATAACAAAGACGTTGCTATCAAAAGAACCGTGGCGCATTGAAGAACTTGCAAACTGTGGATTGATTCAACATATTTTGTCAGAGTATATTTTGCACCTTGAAGATCCAAGCATCTATGAAGCCTTGATGCGAGTGCCGCCAGCATTGCATTTACGTTGGGCGATATATTTGTCAGGAATCTTATCGGCATATCAGCATCATCCAAATCAATCTAAAATTATTGCAGAGATTTTAAAAGCATTAAGGTTTGACAATAAGACCAGTGAAAAGGTAAAAATGTTGATAACACAAGAAAAAATGACAATTTCTGTGGATAAGCTCAGCGTTCGTCGTCATGCAAGTTTATTGACTCCGCCCATGCTTTATGACTTGTTATGCTATAAAGAAGCAAAAGGGTTGATTTTACCGAAAGAACACGAGAGAATTCGAGAGCTTCTGGATACAATTGTTCAAGATCAGGATTGCTTATCTATTAAAGACCTTGATATTAGTGGCAAAGATCTCATAGGGATGGGAATTAATCAAGGGCAACGTATCGGTCAAGTATTAGAAGAACTATTGGAGTATGTGTTAACGTATCCCAAGAACAATCAAAAAGATATACTTATAAAATATGTTCAAAAAATAATGAAGTAGGTATTACAATGAATGCTGTCATGCGAATAAACTACAGAATTTGGCTATTAAGCCTTTTTATTCTTCCTTTTATTCAAGGAGGGTATTTTAACTACGCTGTTTTGGGTTTTGGAGTGATACACAGTATTGTGCTTGGGGTTGTGATTGTATCGGGAAAATTCACCTTTCGTATTGATGGTGTGCGCTTATTTGCAATTGGTCTTTTTATATTGAACTTACTGAACTTCGAATCGGCGATTGATATAGGGATGCAGCCTTTTGGTATATTGCGTAATCTAGTTCCTGTTATGGTGATATTATGTTACGATAGTTTTAAGGCGATAGACGAAAAACAAGTCAATCATCAGGTGGCAAATACGTTTATTATTTCAGCAACGTTCATGGCGCTTATTGTTATAGGAAGTATTGTCGTGTTGCCAAACCCGCATGTAGTACGTAGCTTTTTTATTCAGGAGAGCCGACTAGGCGGTTTTTTTCAATATGCCAATACCTTTGGGATTTATATATTTGGAGCAATTGTCCTTGTCATCTATAAAAATCCACCAACACGTCTTCGCCGTAGTTTGCTTATGATATTCACGATGATGATTGCCCTAAGTCAAAGTCGTATGACCTTTGTTGTCTTATGTGTATATTCGCTTATTCTTTGCTTTTTTTTACCAAAGCATCGAAAAGACATTTTTTGGATGGGACTTGGATTTATATTGAGCCAAGGTATTCTATATTTTTTATTACCTGAATTCAACGTTTATCGTTCATATGACTTGGATATGAATGCAAGCGAATTTCAATCAAGATTACTCTATTATGAAGACGGAATAAGTATGATTCGTCAACGACTTCGTGGCTATGGCTACATGGGGTATTATTACACACAACGTTTTTTTCAAACAGGAGCAACCTATCATGTGCGTTACATTCATTCTTCTGTTTTACAGGCAAGTTTAGATTATGGAATTCTTGCAGGGGGACTTTTCATTGGACAGCTCGTATTCTTTCTGAATAAAATACTTCAAAGCATTCGACAAAAGAAAATAGAAAAAGCAATAGGGTTTATAGGAATTACAGGATTTTTCCTGCATTCTTTTGCAGATTTTGATGTTCAGTTTATCGCATATGTTATTCTTTTGCATATGTTGGTGCTCATCATTGACGATAATATAGCAATCAAGAGTGTTAGACTGCAGACAGCGGCTATATACCTCATAGGAGCATGGGTTGCCATCTTTACAGTGGCGTATGCATATTTTTTAATTCCTGCTATATATACATATCAAGGTGAGTATGAAAAAGCACTAGAAGCGTATCCGTATTATACGAAGGCGATGACAGGATGGATACATGAGGGATATAATCAAGAAGAGGACTTTGATGCAAAGGTGCAGCGCTTTGTTGAGCAAAATGCCTATTATTATGAAGGATTTGCATTTTTGAGAGAATACTATTATAATAGTGGAGATTTAAAAAAGAGTTTGTTTTATTCATATCAATGCAAAAAATTAGCGCCGTTGTGGATAGAAAACTATGCCAGACACCTTGATATTTCCTATCTTATATTACATGGACGTTATGAAGCCGGGACGCTATCAAAAGACGACAGTTTATTTTCAGAAATATTTAGACTAGAATATGAATTGGAGCAACTAGAAAAAGAACGTGGCAATAGCTATAACATTAAGCATAAAGCTCAGTTTAGCCTAACACCGCAGATGACAAGAAGAATTAACATGACCCATCGTTTATATGATGCGGTTATGGAATAAGTTTGGAGATGCTATGAAACTAAAAGTAGAAAAGAATATATTGACAAAGATGATTATCGCTGGAATTGTAGGGCTAACCATTATTATTATTGGAGGCATTATCTTTGCCAGCTCTTTAAAAACAGAGGATAAGGGCAAAGTTACGAGTGCGCTTCCAAAACAAGAGAGTGATGAAGAACTAAGTCAAGACGCGGAAAAAGACAAAACATATACCCGTGGCTTAGGATTAGTGACAGAAGTTGATAAGTTAAATCAGAAGATGGTCATTGTGGATGTGGATACCAGTACCAGTCTAACCTTAAAAGTTACAGCAGCCACATCCATTGAAGATGAGTATGGAACACATATTGTGCTCGAAAAGATTATCCCTGGGTACTTGGTTAATGTCAAATATGAAGTGGATGATTATGTAACAGAGTCAATTAAGATTGCGGCACAAGTGCAAACCATTCGTAACATTGATAACTTTGTTGCCAATGAAGAATTAAAGACGATTCAAATTGGAAGTGATATTTATGAATATGACCATAATATTTTAGTGGAAAATAGCGAAGGACCAGTTGAGATTTCCAAGCTAAGTGTAGCAGATGATATCGTCGTTCGTGCACATGAAGGTAAGATTTGGTCGATTCTAGTGGAAAACGGACATGGATTTTTGGTACTAAAAAATTATGAGTCTTATATTGATGGACGCTTAGAAATAGGAAACCGTGAGTCTCATACCATCGTAAGGGATATGAAAGTGCCTATTAAAGCCGGCGTGCATCAAATTGTAGTTACAAATGAGCAGATGACACCGTATTCGGCATCGGTCTTTATAGAAGAAAACGAAGAGTTCGTTGTGGACCTTGGCGAGTTGGCACCTAGAGTGGCAACCGTTCGACTAGAAATTGTCCAACCCGATGCGACCGTCTATATTGATGATAAAAAAATTGACAACCCGACGCAGGAGCGCCAGCTGGACTATGGAGAGTATTCGGTTCGTGTTGAAAGTCCGGGATATGTGTCTTGGGAAGGGATACTGGTTGTGGACCAAGCCTATATTGCTCAGCGCATTGACATGGAAGTTGAACCGTTATATATTTATATTAGTGGACCTGCGGGAGCTAATTTTTATGTTGATAATGTGTTAAAAGGCACACTTGAAGCAAATAAACCCCTTGGAGTACCTATTACTCCAGGCGGACATACGCTCCAATTACGTAAAACAGACTATAACACATGGGAACGTAATGTGTTCATAGAAGATACAGGTGAAGATTATTATTATACGGTTTCGTCGATGACGGAGATTCCTACGGTTCCTGTTCCAACACCTGACCAAGGCAATGGACAGACACCGAATGATCCGACCCAACCTAATGCGAATCAAAATGATGGAACAGGGACAACGAATCCTGTCCAAGATGTATATGGAAACTAAATACCCCAGTAGATAAACAAAGGAGGAAAATGGATGAGCTATATGGAAAAATATCAAGAGTGGTTAACGAATCCAGCTATTGACGAGGAAACAAAACAAGAATTAAGAGCGATTCAAGACAATGCAAAAGAGATTGAAGATCGATTTTATAGGGAGTTAGAATTTGGTACGGGTGGCTTACGTGGTGTTATTGGTGCCGGAACTAATAGAATTAATATTTATACCATTCGAAAAGCAACACAAGGTCTTTCAAACTATATCAAAAAAGAAGGCGAAGAAGCCATGAAACGTGGCGTTGTTATTGCTTATGATTCTCGACGTTTCTCACCGGAATTTGCGGATGAAGCGGCGCGCGTTCTTGCAGCCAACAATATTACAGCTTATGTCTTTGAATCCTTAAGAGCAACACCGGTATTATCCTATGCAGTACGCCAACTCAATGCAATATCGGGTATTGTTATTACTGCAAGTCATAATCCTCCTGAATATAATGGGTATAAAGTGTATTGGGAAGATGGAGCACAAGTTACGTCGCCAAAAGATAAAGCGATTATTCATGAAGTCAATTCAATTACGGATTATGAAACGATTGCAACAATGAGTCGTGAAGAGGCTGAGAGTGCCGGACGCTATCATGTTATCGGTAAGGAAATTGATGATGCTTATATCGAAGAACTAAAAAAATTAATTATTGACCCACAAGTCATAAAAAAAGAAGCAAAAGGCTTCAAAATTGTCTATACACCACTACATGGAACAGGGAACATCCCTGTGCGTCGAATCTTAGATGAAATCGGATTTGAACATGTGTATGTTGTTGCAGAGCAGGAATTGCCCGACAGCGAATTTTCTACAGTAAGCTACCCGAATCCGGAAGATATTAAGGCCTTTGAATTGGCACTTAAGTTAGGAAAAGAAAAAGATGCAGATGTTATTATGGCAACAGACCCCGATGCAGACCGTTTGGGCGTCCTTGCGAAAGCTAAAGATGGCAGTTACGTTCCGCTTTCCGGTAATAATATAGGTATGTTACTTATGGAATATATTTTAAAACGCAAAAAAGAAAAAGGCATATTACCGGATAATGGAGCTGTTATTGGAACCATTGTATCGACAAATATGTCGCGTCCGATAGCAAAAGCATACGATGTAGAATTTATGGAAGTCCTTACCGGATTTAAATATATTGGTGAAAAAATCAAAGAGTTTAAAGAAACAGGGTCATACGAATATCTCTTTGGGTTTGAAGAAAGCTATGGCTGCCTAATCGGTACACATGCAAGGGATAAAGATGCAGTTGTAGCCGTGATGGGTGTTGCGGAGCTAGCGGCATATTATAAATCACAGGGGCTAACATTATATGAAGCATTGATTGAACTCTATGAAAAATACGGATATTATATGGAGTCCCTACAAAGTATCACACTTAAAGGTGTAGAAGGTGTGGCGACGATTCAATACATTCTTTCACAACTTCGTGAAAATGCTCCTAAAAGTTTTGGCGGAAAGCAAGTTCTTGCGGCGAGAGACTATGAAGAGGGTGTGATTAAGAACTTTGTGACAGGTGAAACCACTTCTACAGGGTTACCTTCATCGAATGTACTCTACTATGAACTTGAGGATGACCTTTGGTTTTGTGTAAGACCATCAGGAACAGAGCCTAAAGTTAAATTTTATTTTGGTGTTAAAGGCGAAAGTGAAAAAGCAGCATTAGCATTGCGTCAACAGCTAGAAGAAGAAGTAATGAAGTGCATAGATCAAATTATTCAATCCAAATAGTAGTTTTGACCTATTGGTAAAATAGAATAGAATTCATTAAAATTTTGAAACCCCTATAAACTAGGGGTTTTTTCTTAAAAAAAACTTGCGAAAAAAGGTTGACATGTAAGAGCGAATTTGTTATCATAATCAGTTGAATTGACTATCTTCACGTATTGTGGTATAATGTATACAATGCAGTCAAAACATATGTTTGCCAAAGGTGAGGTGTGATATGATAGGAAGAGATGATCTTTTTCAAGTCAAGCAGGAGATTAATAATTATGTGGGCAGTCGGGTAAAAATTCGCGCCAATAAGGGTAGAAAGAAAATTGTGGTTAAAGAAGGGATTATTGAAAATACATATCCAAGTATTTTTGTTGTAAAAGTCTATGATAGATTTCACCGTTCAGAAAGGGTAGTATCCTATAGCTATACAGATGTATTGACACATACAGTCGAATTATCCTTGTGCAAGGAGATCGTATCATAGAATAAATCTATAAGAATTGTGAAAAAGCGCCAATAGGTCGCTTTTTTTATTGCGTACTGATTCTTTTTTGTATATAATATGAAGTATACAAAGTACATTGGAGAAGAAAATGCGAGAAATCAAATTGAAAGCAAGAGCAAAAATTAATATTTCCCTAGATGTTATCGGGCGCAGAGATAATGGATACCACGATGTTTTAATGATTATGCAAACCATTAATCTATATGATAAATTGCTTTTGCGAAAGCAAAAAGAAAATCAGATCACGATACATACGAATTTACCTTATTTACCTGTGGACGAGCGTAATTTGGTATATAAAATCATACAGTTTATGAAAGAAAAGTACGCCATTGAGGATGGTGTGTATGTGGATCTTTATAAGATGATTCCAGTAGCCGCTGGTATGGCGGGTGGAAGTTCAGATGCGGCACAAACAATTATCGGAATGAACAAGCTTTTTCAATTAAGATTATCACAAAGTGAAATGATGGATATCGGAGAACAGTTTGGAGCAGATATCCCATATTGCATTATGCAAGGAACCGTGTTGGCATCAGGATTAGGGGAACAACTGGAAGTACTTGATCCATTTCCAAAGGCATATGTACTTATTGGCAAGCCACGTTTTAGTGTATCGACACCAGCAGTATATCAACGCTATGATGATATACTGCCACAGGAACATCCAGATACGGATACACTTTTGGAAGGAATCCAAGAGCAAAATATTCAAAAAATATGTGCTCATCTTGGCAATGTTCTTGAAAGTGTTACGATTGAGATGCATCCGGAGATTGCAAAGATTAAAGCGGATATGTTGATGCTAGGAGCCCAAGGATCACTTATGAGCGGAAGTGGACCGACAGTATATGGTCTGTTTACAGATAAAAAGAAAGCTGAACAGGCAAAAAAAAGATTACGTAAAGAACATAATTTACAGTTTGTCTATCTAACCACAATATATAATCGAAAGAGGGATTAGTTATGGAACAAAAATTAAAAGTAAATCTAAACGAATACTTACCATTACGCGACATTGTTTTTAATACGCTTAGAGAAGCGATATTAAAGGGAGATTTTGCACCAGGCGAACGATTAATGGAAAAACAATTGGCAGAACGCATGGGCGTTAGTCGTACACCGATTCGTGAGGCTATCCGTAAACTTGAATTAGAAGGACTTGTTATTATGGTTCCGCGCAAGGGTGCAGAGGTTGCTAGTATTACCAACAAAGATATTATTGATGTACTAGAAGTACGAGCAACCTTGGAAGCTCTAGCGGTTAGATTGGCATGCAAAAAAATGTCAGATGAAGAGTTAAATGAACTTGTTGAGGTGAATGAAGAGTTTAGGATTGCTGCGGCAAAAAAAGATGTCGAGATGATTATCAACAAGGATGTTGAATTTCATGACATTATTTTTCATTCATCAGACAATGAAAAATTAATTCAGATAATTAATAACTTGCGTGAACAGATTTATCGTTTTCGTGTTGAATATATCTATAAAATGGAAAATTATGATCAACTCGTCATAGAACATGATGAGATTGTCAATGCGATGAAGGAGCGAAGGGGCTTAGATGCATCTTCGATTGCGCTTCGCCATATTGAAAACCAAGAAAAAAGCGTTTTGGAGCTTTTTAATCTATAGAGTTAGAGAATAGTAGGAGATGTTATGCATATTGGACCTTGGAATTATGTAGTTGTAGATATTGAAACAACCGGTATTAATCCGACAGGTAATTATATTACAGAAATCGGTGCGGTAAAAATTATTGATGGTCAGGTGAAGAAGCAGTATAGTCAACTGATTAATCCAAAGGTGACAATCTCTCCACAGATAACACAGATTACAGGTATAGATAATGCCATGGTAGAAAATGCACCTAGCTTTGAGGAAGTTATTCCAGAGTTTTTAACATTTGTTGAAGACCTTCCATTAATAGGACATAATATCTTGTTTGATTTTTCATTCTTAAAGTATCATTGTCAACAATGTGGGTATGCGTTTGAACATACAGGAATCGATACACTAGAGATAGCCAAGTTGTGCTTACCTACCTTAAAAAGTCGAAGTTTAACATATTTGATTGAACACTTTGAAATAGAGCGTGAAAAAGCGCATCGTGCTTACCACGATGCGTTAGCAACTTATGAATTGTTTGAAGTGTTCAAAAAAGAATTTTCGGATATGGACCAAAAGATTTTTGATCCAAAACCTTTGCACTGGCGGGCTAAGAAGAGTTCGCCGATTACCCCAAGGCAAAAGTCATATCTGAATGCATTGATTAAAAAACATCGTGTCTTTGAAGACGTTGCTGTGGAAGCATTGACGAAAAGTGAAGCAAGCCAATATATTGACCGAATTCGCTTTCTAAAAGGCTGCTAGTTTTTTCTCAATCATTGTTTTATTGAGAGAATCTAAAGAAGACGCTTTGTGTTTTAAATCGGACAGTTTTTGATGTTGATGATGTTGTGCGTAGAGTTTGGCAAGGGTTATATAGTGATCACTATAATCACTTCCAATACGTATGGCTTCTTCAAAGGCGTGGATAGCTTCTTGATACTCTTCAAGCTCAATCATCAAATGTCCGTACTCGGCAAGAGCTTTTAAAAATTGGTTATAGTTGGCTTCATTTTGAGTAATGATGGTTTGATTGGCCGTTCCAAATCGAATACGAACTTCTGTATTGGTTAAATTAGAAAAGTTCATCATGTCCATAGTTGATAATTCTTGAAGATGCTTACTTACCTGTTGATAATGAATTTTCTGACCGGCTTCAAGTGAAGGGATATCCGGCAGGGTTAACCATGTCAGATTGGGAGTGATGTAATCTTCTGGGTGAAGTTCCTTGCGTCGAGTGGATAATGATTTTTCTTCTTTGGACCAAAATTGTGCACGATTTTGGTTTTCTTGATGCATATTTTTTTTAAGATGATGCTGAAATAATGCCACAAGAATGATAAAAATTATAAAAATGGATGGAAAAGACATGATTTGCCTCCTTATATGTTAATGGAACTTGATAATCTAGATAGACTATATTATACTATGTATATGCTTTAAGTGTCAAAGTGACTTAGGCGAACATACAGATGTTATCAGTTAAAGAAATGGAGTGATTTGGTGTTTTTTACAAATAGAAAGTTAATAAAAAGAACCGCAGTTGTTGTATCAGCGGTTATTATTATGGCGTTGATTATAGGAATGATTGCTCCATATATGATGTAAAGAGTTGCCTTTGGCAACTTTTTTTGTTCTCCAGGAAAGTCTTACTTGAGCTTTCTGCTTTGAAACGCAGCAGAAAGCGTCAAGGACCTTTCCCTCCGCGAACAATATCTCTTTGAGATAACGCGACAGAGTCGCTTTGTTCTGCAAAAAAATCTTGACAAAATATGTAGCTGTGATATCATATAACAATAAGTAGTATTGATAACCATATCAAGGAACATATATAACGATTAGAGGTAGAGGTGGAAAATGACAGTTAAAATTCAAGATCCTATTAGTGCACTTACACATTTTTTAGGGGCGATTCTTTCGCTAGTGGCCGTTACATATTTAGTTATAAAAGCATACTATGTAGGGACAACACTACATATGATTGGCTTTGGGATTTTTGGACTCAGTTTGGTCCTATTGTATTCTGCAAGTACTACGTATCATATTATGGAACAACCCAAAAAAATGAGTCGTATTATGAAGCGCATTGATCATATGATGATTTTTGTATTGATTGCAGGTACATATACTCCTGTTTGTCTGATTCCTTTGCAGGCAACCAATGGTGGACGCACAGGTTTGACAGTGCTTGTTGTTGTATGGATTGCAGCGATTCTAGGTATATTTTTAAAATTATTCTGGATGAATGCACCGCGATGGCTTTCGACGCTACAGTATATCCTAATGGGGTGGATTGCTATTTTTGCCATCTATCCATTGTTTAAAACAATGACATCGGCTGGTTTTTTCCTTCTTGTGGCAGGAGGGGTTATCTATACAATCGGCGGTTTAATCTATGGAACGAAGTGGCCAAAACTTAAAGGAAAATGGTTTGGATTTCATGAAGTGTTTCATTTGTTTGTCATGGCAGGAAGTGCATGTCACTTTTTCATGATTTTGACATTAATATAAAAAGTGTCACTTGATCTAAGTGACATTTTTAAGGAACTCCTTTTAGTTTCATGATAAAAACTGCTATAATGGAAGAAGATGATTCTGTAAAATACATTCCATGAGGTGAAAAAAATGTTGACATCGCGAACCAAGGAGATTATTGTCCAGATACTTGAGGCCGACGCGTATATAACAATTCAGCAAATAGCAGATGAAATAAAAGTAAGCTCACGTACGGTGTTACGTGAGCTAGACGCCGTTGAGACGTGGTTTTTGCAGCAAAAGGTTCCGTTTCGAAAGAAAAAAGGACGAGGGTTAAAAGTTGAAGTATCAACGACAGTTAGAGAGAGATTACTGACGACCCTTTATTCAGAAAAAGGAAATATCATCTATACACCACAGGAGCGCCAGATTATTCTTAAGGCCGAATTACTTAAAATGACTGACGTGACAAAAATATATTCACTGACGGTCTTGCTGGATGTGACCGAAGGGACGATTAGTAATGATTTGCAGCAAATCGAACCATGGTTTGCTCAATATGACTTATATATTGTTCGACGCCCCGGATTAGGGATATTACTCGAAGGCGATGAAAAGGCAAAGAGAAAAGCGATTGTCAATTTGATTTATGAACATTTTCATTTTGTGGATTTGTTTGAGCTGATGACAGAAAGTCGGCAAAAACATTTAAGTATCAGTGTGTTTAAAAAATATATCAATCGTTCGATTCTTGATTTGTTGCATCTAGATAGTTTGACGTACATTAAGGAGTTAATCACGCGTTTAGAAAAAGAGCATTTTTATTATTTTGCAGACAATGCATATATTGCACTTTTTATCCGCTTTAGTATAACACTTAAGCGCGAAGTGTTTTGGCAAAAAAATATATTGGATGAGCGATTAAAACGGCAACTTCGAAAAGACCCGGTTAATCAGTTGCTTGAAGAATGGATGGAGGATTTGCCAAACAATCCATTCAAAAAACTACCGGAAGATGAACGCTTATATTTAGTGATGCACATTAAAGGGAGTAAACTTCGAGAAACTGGTGCAGAATTTAAGATGAGCATGACAGATGACTTTAAAGTCATCCAGTTAGCAAAAGAGTTTATCAAATCGGTTGAAAAAGAAACCGGTATTTATCTTTCGGATAATGACCAATTGATTTTTGGACTTGTAAAGCATTTGAGGCCCGCATTATATCGCATGAAGATGAATTTGGACATTATCAATCCTTTGCTCACAGAAATCCATGTAATGTATCCTAAACTTTATGATAGTGTAAAAAAAAGTGTTCGAGTCATTGAAGAAAAAGAAAAACTAAAAGTTCCAGAAGATGAAATCGCATATTTGGCAACCCATATCGGGGCAGCTATTCATAAAGGCACACGTGAAATTGTAAAAAAATATAAAGTAATCGTCGCATGCATGTATGGTATCGGAGCGTCCCATCTTCTAATTTCACAATTAGAAAAAAATTTTTCTAATATTGTCATTAGTGATGTGGTAAGTGTCTTTGATAATATTGAAGAAAGGATGCAAAAAGATGGTGTGGATTTGCTCGTGACAACCATTGAGCCTAAAGAAGTCAGCGTTCCTTATGTTGTTGTTGGCTCGATTTTACAAGAAAAGGATTTGCATAAGATTAATCAGGCATTACAACGCACCAAGCCAAGACCTGAACCGGAATCAATAAAAAGTGCAGACAGTATTTATGAAAAATATGTGCACCTAAAGCGGTATGCAGATATTATCTTAGAGGTAATTGAAAACTATAGGTTTAGCGACCAAGTTCAGATGCAATCATACAAGCAGTTGATTGCTTATGTTAGCCACCAGATTGCTTCTTCGAATGAAGAAATCAAGGTTCTTGAGAAAGCGTTCCATGAAAGAGAGGAAAAAGGGGCGACGATACTAAACAAAAAAGGTGTGATTTTGTTGCATTGTCGTGCAGATATTACAAAGGAAATCTGTGTTAATATTCTTCGATTAAGTGAACCGATACAAAATAAAAGTATTCATACAGTGGTTGTTATGGTGGGACCTCTTAGATATGATGAAAAAATCCTTGAAGTATTATCTGAAATCACCCATGGCATTATATCAACTACAATGTCAGATACCATTCAAACGGGAACGGCGGATGTGGTGCAAACCCAGTTATATCAAATGTTGGATAAGTTTTTTCAAAAGAAAGTTTTAGGCGTCTAAAGCTTTCTTTTTTCTTTGTCCCATTTATGTCACTTAGTGCAATAGACAAAGTTAAAGGTCTATTGCTTTATTTTTAGCTAAAGTAGGCGCATAATGAAAACATACCATTGATCAGTGGACAACTTAATTTTATATTAAATAATGGAGGTATGTTATGGATCAAGCAGTTAAAAGTAACGTTGGTTCACGGGAAAAAATTCAAACATTCGGACGATTTTTAAGCGGAATGGTAATGCCAAATATTGGAGCGTTTATTGCGTGGGGATTGATTACAGCATTTTTTATACCGACAGGATGGATTCCAAATGAAAATCTTGCAACACTTGTCGGACCGATGATTACGTATTTATTACCATTGCTCATTGGTTATACAGGAGGAAAAATAGTTGCTGATGTACGCGGAGGGGTTCTTGGAGCCATAGCAACCATGGGAGTTATTATAGGTACATCGATTCCTATGTTTATCGGTGGAATGATTATGGGGCCTCTTGCCGGTTGGTGCATTAAAAAATTTGACCAATCCATTGATGGAAAAATACCAGCAGGATTTGAGATGTTAGTCAATAATTTCTCGGCAGGGATTATTGGTGGGGTGTTGACAATATTTGCGTATTTAGGTATTGGACCTGTTGTTGAAAGCTTAAGCAATTTTTTAGGGTCTGCGGTGGAATCTATTGTAAGTGCAGGATTACTTCCGATTGCATCGGTTTTCATTGAACCTGCAAAAATTTTGTTTTTGAATAACGCGATTAATCATGGTGTGCTCAGTCCTTTAGGAATTGAACAGGCAGCAGAAACCGGACAGTCTATTTTCTTCTTGTTAGAGACAAATCCGGGACCAGGCCTTGGAATTTTATTAGCATATTGGGTATTTTCCAAAGGAATGATTAAACAATCAGCGCCAGGAGCTATTATCATTCACTTTTTGGGTGGAATACATGAAATATATTTTCCATATATTTTAATGCAGCCATCGCTACTTTTAGCAGTCATTGCAGGAGGCGCATCAGGCGTATTTACGTTTGTTGTAACTGGAGCGGGACTAGTAGCAACACCATCGCCAGGAAGTATTTTTGCGTTGTCGGCTATGGCACCTAGAGGAGGGCTGTTACCGGTATTACTTGGAGTGGTAATATCAACCACAGTGTCTTTTTTAATCGCATCTGTGTTGATTAAGCGCAAAAAAGGTGTCGGTGAAGATTCTTTTTCGAAAGCAAAAGAACAAACATTAAAAAATAAGGGAAAACAATCAACAGTTATTAAAGTATCGAACGTGAAAAAAATCATTGTAGCATGTGATGCAGGTATGGGATCCTCAGCAATGGGAGCCAGCAAGTTACGCAATAAAGTTAAAAAGGCGGGCTTGGATATCGAGGTGCTTAATACATCAATTGATGCATTGCCAGAAGATGTAGATATCGTGATTACACATAAGCAATTAACCAATAGGGCTAAGGCAGTAGTGCCAAGAGCGCGTCATATTTCAATAGAAGATTTTATCATGACCGATGCTTATGATCAATTAATTGAAGAATTAAGCGAATAGATGTATGTTATGGTTCATAATGTGTCATAGGCACATTATGAATCATATGTATAAAACATAATGGAGGATTGTGATGGCAGCATACAGTCAAAAAATACAAAAATTCGGACGTTTTTTAAGTGGCATGGTTATGCCAAATATAGGCGCATTTATTACTTGGGGATTAATAACTGCTCTATTTATACCGACAGGATGGATTCCAAATGAAAAATTTGCTCTTGTCATAGATCCGATGATCACCTATTTATTGCCGTTACTTATTGGGTATACAGGAGGAAAAATTGTAAGTGACGTCCGCGGGGGTGTCCTTGGAGCCATTGCGACGATGGGGATTATCATTGGAACGACGATTCCCATGTTTATTGGCGGAATGATTATGGGACCTTTTGCCGGATGGTGCATCAAAAAAGTAGATCAATTGTTTGAAGACAAAATTCCGGTAGGGTTTGAAATGCTTTTTGCTAATTTTTCTGCAGGAATGGTGGGAACGGTTTTAAGCTTAAGCGCCTATGTGGGCATAGGACCTATTGTAGAACGCTTAAATCATGGGTTAGGAGTTGCTGTTGAGGCAGTCGTTCAAGCAAATGCCTTGCCATTTGCTTCTGTATTTATAGAGCCTGCCAAGGTCCTATTTTTAAATAATGCGATTAATCATGGAGTTCTTGGACCATTAGGTGTTGAAGAGGCTGCTAAAACAGGACAATCAATTTATTTTCTTTTAGAAACGAATCCTGGACCCGGCCTAGGCATTTTATTAGCTTATTTTGTGTTTTCGAAAGGCATGATCAAACAGTCAGCGCCAGGAGCTATTATCATTCATTTTTTAGGAGGCATTCATGAGATATATTTTCCTTATATATTGATGCAACCTAAGCTGATTTTTGCCGTCATTGCAGGTGGAGCAACAGGGATTTTAACCTTTGTACTGACAGGAGCTGCACTTGTGGCAACACCGTCTCCAGGAAGTGTTTTTGCCCTGTTAATCATGGCGCCTAAAGGAAGCGCAATTCCGGTTTTTTTAGGTATTGTTTTTTCCACAGTGGTGACATTTTTGATAGCATCAATATTAATGGATCGTAAAGTAGAGCAAGATGAACATAGCCTTAACACAGCGCAGGAAAAAATGCAAATAATAAAAGGAAAACAGTCGTCCATAGTTCAAAGGATGAATATAGATAGATTGCCAATTGAGAGTAACGTGTTACAGGGCGTTCATAAAATTGTTGTTGCATGTGATGCGGGGATGGGGTCTTCAGCGATGGGAGCAAGTAAGCTTAGAAGTGCATTGCGCCAAAGAAATATTGAGGTAGAGGTGCTTAACAAACCTATTGAGCAGATACCTAAGGATACGGATGTGGTGATAACCCATCAGCTATTGACTGCACGTGCGATGCAGATGTGTCCGGAGAAGATACATTTATCGATTTCAGATTTTTTGATGACAACACTTTATGAGCAATTAGCGCAAGTATTGGAAAAGGAGATGGGTTCAACAGATGAACCCGGTGAACATATGAACAGTTTAGAAGAAAAACCAACACTTCAAAAAGAAAATATAAAGCTAGGTCTGACAACGGTGACCAAAGAAAAAGCAATACGCATGGCAGGGCAGATTCTCTATGAACAAGGATATGTAGAACATGAATATATTGATGCTATGGTTCAGCGCGATAGTGAACTATCGACATACATCGGAAATGGTACCGCCATTCCGCATGGAGTAAGTGATGCCAAAAAGAACATCAAACGAACGGGAATTAGCGTTCTTCAATTTCCGGATGGGGTCGATTTTGGAGGCAATCCGGTGTATTTAGTTGTAGGCATTGCAGGCATAGGCAATGAACATCTGGTTATCTTATCAAATTTGGCGGAGATTGTTGAAGATGAAGCAAAGGTAGAGTTACTTAGACGTACACAAGATGTAGACTATGTATATAAACAATTTACTAATCAAGTATTTTAAGAAAGAGGTTGAACGATGAAAACAAGTGGAGTGAGATTATACGATGTAAATACATTAAAGTTAGAGACATTTGAACTGCCGACAATAAAAGAGGATGAAATCCTGGTGAAGGTCATTAGCAATAGTATATGTATGTCCACATACAAGGCGGTCATTCAAGGGTCAAAGCATAAACGCGTTCCAGAAAATATAGCTACAAATCCAACAATTATGGGGCATGAGTTTGCCGGAGAAATTGTTGAAGTCGGTCAAAAATGGCAAGGAGAATTCAAACCGGGAGAAAAATTTGCCATTCAACCAGCATTAAATTATAAGGGAAGCCCCTATGCACCTGGGTACTCTTTTGAGTTTTTCGGTGGATTGACAACATACTGTGTAATTCCTCAAGAGGTAATGGAACTAGGTTTTTTACTTCACTATGATGGAGATAGTTTTTATGATGCCTCCTTGTCAGAGCCTATGAGTTGTGTTATTGGAGGCTTTCATGCAAATTATCATACCGAAACTGGCAAATATGTACATCATATGGGAATTAAAGAAGGGGGCAAGATGGCGCTATTAGCCGGAGTGGGACCAATGGGACTAGGGGCAATTGATTATGCACTCCATTGTGATCGACGACCATCGCTGCTTGTTGTTACAGATATAAATGAAGAACGGCTAAAACGAGCCGAGCGACTGTTTGGCGTTGAAGACGCAAAAGCTCAAGGTGTGGAACTGCATTATGTAAATACAGCAGCAGGCGGTGCCATCGATACATTAATGCAATTATCTTCCCAAACAGGTTATGATGATGTGTTTGCCTATGCACCGGTTGTTTCAGTTATTGAACAAGCGGATGCAATACTGGGTAAAGATGGTTGCCTAAACTTTTTTGCAGGGCCTTCGGACAACACATTTAGTGCAAAAGTGAATTTTTATAATGTTCATTATACGCCAACCCATATTATGGGATCGACAGGGGGCAATGATGATGATATGAAAGAATCATTGGCGATGTCATCTAAGGGACTGATTAACCCGTCAGTGATGTTGACACATGTTGGGGGAATCGATAGCGCTATTGACACTATTCTTAATCTTCCAAACATTCCGGGAGGAAAAAAGATTGTCTATAATGATATCGAGATGCCGATGACAGCCATTGAGGATTTTGAAAAGCTAGGTGAAACGGATCCGTTGTTTAAAGGACTTGCGCAATGCGTAGCTAAAACCAATGGATTATGGAATCTAGAAGCGGAACGTTATTTACTTGAAAATGGCAAAAAACGTTCTTACTAAGAGGCATGACACAATTAAGATGCATAAAGTATAGAAGCACCCCAAGGCTAATATGCTTAAACACAGCGTTTTGATTGATTAGTCATAGATGCGTTGAAGAAACATAACGCAAAAAATACATAATCTTCCATTAAATAAGATAAATCCGTTTCTATGATTTATCTTATTTGCTTTTTTCACACTTTATGGTAAAATACACATAATGTATTGATAGTCATCTAGGAGGAAATTATGCGATTACAAAAAGTGAAAAACTGTTACACATATATGGTTGTACTCATACTGATAGCAAGTATGATAAGTGGTCCTTCTTTATTAGCAGCGACCAATGATCAAAGTTATGCAGGAAATCAGCTTCAACAGTTAGGCGTATTAACAGGGTATGCTGACGGAAGTTTAGGACTTGATCGAAAGATAACCCGTGCTGAAGTTGCAACGATGATGGTTAGAATTCGTGGATATGCTAATGGAAATGTTGCTGGTGAGAGAATGAACTTTACAGATATTAATGATTCGCATTGGGCGTATAACCATGTTCAAAATGCTTATCGTTTAAATATGATTCAAGGGTATCCGGACCAAAGTTTTCAACCAGAAGCCAATATTCGATATCAAGAGGTTGTGGCTATTATGGTCAATACTCTCGGGTACAAAGATCAGCTAGTTGGTGAATGGCCGATGAACTATATTACGAAAGCCAAAGAGCTGGGTGTGATTCCGATGAGTAGTCAAACAGACCCGACACAAATTGTCACACGCGGAGAGATGGCTTTGATTGTATGGGATACTCTTTTGGTAAAAACGACAAATTAAGTTATGACAGCACACTTTCAAAGAATGGTAGGGACATATGAACATTGGTAAAATACCTGAAACAGTTTTAAAACGGTCGATTTTTAAGCAATTGCAAGTGAAAAGAGAAGAAGTACTCGTAGGTCCTGGTGTGGGAGAAGACTGCGGTATAGTTGAGATAGCCCCGGATGAGGTTATTGTCTTATCAACGGACCCGATTACAGGAGCAGCTCATGATATAGGGACTTTGGCGGTACATATTACATTAAATGACTTGGCAGCAAGTGGAGCTACGCCAATTGGTCTGCTCATTACCCTTTTGTTGCCTGATGGATATACGGAAGATGCACTTAAAGTGTTGATGGGTGAGATTAGTCAAGAGACCCAAAAACACAATGTTCAGATTATCGGAGGACACTCCGAGGTAACGGATGCAGTAATTCAACCGATTGTTAGTGTAACAGGCATTGGTAAAATTAAAAAAGCACAAATGCTGCGCCAAGAACTGGTTAAACCGGGCATGGATATCGTGATGAGCAAATGGGCAGGACTTGAAGGAACGACAATTATTGCAAATGCAGGAGAAGCGTTGCTAAAGGAATACTATCATTCCCAACTTATATCTAGGGCAAAATCTTTCGACCAGTATCTTTCCATTATTAAAGAAAGTCAGATTGCCATGAAATATAAAGTATATGCGATGCATGACGTTACCGAAGGTGGGATATTTGGAGCCTTATGGGAACTTGGAGAAAAGATAGATTATGGATTGACTGTTGATCAGTCAAAAATACCAGTGCAGCAAGAAACCGTTGAAATATGTGAATACTTTGATTTGAATCCATATATGCTCATTGGTAGTGGAGCGTTACTCATTGTAACAGAAGATGGGCATAAGATGGTTGAAGATATGAAACAAGCCGGTGTATTGGCAACAATCATTGGTCGAGTCGATGAAGGGCATCATAAACGCATTAAATTTGAAGATACATATCGCTCTATTGTTCCGCCTAAATCGGATGAACTTTATAAAGCATTAGAACGATGTGCACAAAAATAGATATGGAGGGATCATGAATGAAAGAACAATTATTGTATGCACTAGAAAATCATAGCAAAAGAACGGTTAAAGATTTAGCCGCCATGTTTGGTACCTCTGAAGATATCATTAGCCAAGAATTGACTCAGATGGAAAAAGAACGTATTATTTGTGGATACCACGCACTCATTAATTGGGATAAAACCAATACAGACAAAGTTACGGCATTAATTGAAGTTCGCGTAACTCCTCAACGAGGCGAAGGTTTTGACAAAATTGCACGACGTATCTATATGTTTGAAGAGGTTAAGTCTGTATATTTGATGTCGGGTGGTTTTGACCTTACAGTAATTATTGAAGGAGCAACGATGAAAGAAGTTGCACTCTTTGTCGGACAGAAGTTAGCCCCCTTAGACTCGGTTTTAAGTACGGCGACCCACTTTGTATTGAAAAAGTATAAAGATTATGGTGTTATTTTTGAAGAAGAGCGCAAAGACGAACGAATGGCGGTGACACCATGATGAATCGTGAATTGAACCGAACGGCGGTCAATATTCCGCCTTCAGGTATACGAAAGTTTTTTGATATTGTTACAACGATGAAGGACGCTATTTCACTTGGTGTGGGTGAACCGGACTTTGATACACCTTGGCATATTCGTGAAGAAGGTATCTATAGTTTAGAGCGTGGACGAACTTTTTATACATCGAATGCAGGACTTGTTGAATTACGTCAAGAGATCTGTAATTATTTAAGACGCCGCTTTGAACTGGATTACCATCATGACACAGAGATTGTTGTGACAGTGGGCGGAAGTGAAGGGGTTGATGTTGCCCTTAGAACGATTTTAAATCCAGGAGATGAAGTGTTAGTTCCTGAGCCATCATTTGTCTGTTATAAACCGTGTGTCTCATTATCAGGAGGGATACCAGTACCCATTGCTTTAAAGGTTGAAAATGAGTTTCGTCTTACACGAGAAGAGGTTGAAACGCATCTGACAGATAAGACAAAAGCGATTATTTTATCTTTCCCGAATAATCCAACAGGTGCTGTTATGAGTCGTGAAGACTTGCAAGCGATTGCTGATGTGGCTATAGAACATGATTTGATTGTTATCTCTGATGAAATCTATGCAGAATTGACATATAGCGATCAGCATGTTAGTATTGCAACTTTGGAAGGTATGCGAGAACGAACGATTATTGTAAGTGGATTTTCAAAAGCTTATGCGATGACCGGATGGCGGATTGGGTATGTTGTGGCACCTGCACAGTTTATTGATGTGCTTAAGATTATTCATCAATATGCGATTATGTGCTCACCGACAACTAGCCAATATGCAGCTCTTGAAGCGGCTAAAAACGGAGATAAGGATATCGATGAGATGAAAGTAGCCTATGACCAAAGACGACGGTTAATGGTCGAATATTTCAATAATATGGGGCTTGAGTGCTTTGAACCTCAGGGTGCATTTTATGTTTTTCCATCGATTCAAAGTACCGGGTTGACGTCAGAAGAATTTGCAACACAATTATTGAAATCGAAAAAAGTAGCGGTGGTTCCCGGGACAGCTTTTGGGGATTCAGGCGAAGGATTTATCCGATGCAGTTACGCTTATTCGGTGGAAGAGTTGAAAGTGGCACTTGAACGTATTGAAGAGTTCGTTCTTGAAATTCGAGAAAAAAAATAAGAGAGCTATAGAGATTAAGACAAAAAAACTGACTCTATATACTAGAGTCAGTTTTTTTATGCCTTATCTTTTTTGCAGTCCGTGCATGTTCCATAAAAATATACTTTTTCACTAACGATGTCAAAGTCTGTTTCTTTTTGTACGTTTTCTTTAAAAGCCTGTAACGATTGTGTATGTAAATCCAAGACCTTACCACAGGATAAACAAATCATGTGAGGATGTGATTTAATGGTTGCATCATACCTGGAACTATCATCACCAATGTTTAGTTCTGTAGCTAAATCTGCTTTTTTTAGGGCGTCAAGTGTTTTGTATACAGTTGCTAAGCTCATTGTTGGATGGGTTTGCCTAAGAGCTGTGTAGATATCTTCGGCAGTAGGATGTGATGTCGTTTCGTATAGGACTTTGTATATTGCTAAACGTTGTGGAGTGACTTTGAGTTTCTTAGTTTTTAGAATTTCTGCGAGTTGTTCCATCAGAAACCTCCTCCTATTAGATAACAAATATCAAATGATAATATGTATCATTTTATAATAAAAAGCAATAAATGTCAAGGTGTTCAATAAGAGAATAATTTTGACGATAAAAACAATTGATGGTAAAATAAACATAAGAAAATAAAGGAGGTCAAAATATGGCTGGAATTAATGTAGAATATATAAATCCGTTTATAAGTGCGGCACAAACAGTACTTAAGGACTTTAGTCAAATTGAGTCATCTATGGGAAAACCTTATCTTAAACAAGCGACGTATGAAGGGGATATCCTAGCGGTCATTATTGGAATTACAGGTGTACTTCGCGGACAAGTAATTTTTACTATGGAGACAGGTACAGCATGCTATATTGCTTCAAAGATGATGATGGGGATGCCGGTACCTGAACTAAATGATATGGCAAAAAGTGCAGTGAGCGAGATGTCCAATATGATCCTTGGTAACGCAGCAACGATTTTCTCAACGAAGAACATAGCGCTTGATATTACACCTCCTACAATTACGTTGGGTAATAATTTGAGTTTTTCCGTAAGCGACTCAAAAACGATTTGTGTACCGTTAACATTTAATGACTATACATTAGAGATTAATATAGCGATAAAGGAAGCATAAGATGAATATTGTACTACTTGAACCAGAGATTCCTTATAACACAGGTAATATCGGACGAACATGTGTGGCAACCAATACATCCCTTCATTTAATCAAACCCCTAGGGTTTTCACTTGATGAAAAAAGTGTACGACGTTCAGGACTTGATTATTGGAAAGATGTTGATTTGCATGTCTATGAAAACTTCGATGACTTTATGGAAAAGAATAACCATCCGACTGTATACATGGGAACTACAAAAGCAAAGCAAACCTATGCACAAGTATCCTATGATCCCAATGCGTTTATTATGTTTGGAAAAGAAACGCAAGGGATTCCAGAAGAACTTTTGCTAAAACATAAAGAAACTGCCATCCGAATTCCGATGGCAGAAGGTACACGCTCACTGAATTTATCGAATTCAGTAGCTATTGTACTTTATGAAGCATTACGACAAAATAATTTTATGGATCTAGAAAATGAAGGGCAACTTCATCGTTATGCATGGTGATGATTCTTTTTAGCAATCGCCAAGGTAAAGGTGAATGTTGTCCCTTTTCCTAGTTGGCTATATACTTCAATCGTCTGGTGGTGGGCTTTGATTATTTCTCGAACAATCGATAATCCGAGTCCGACACCTTTTTTATCTTTTCCACGGGAACGATCAGCTTTATGAAAACGGGTCCAAATATTTTTTAGGTCCTCTTCAGCGATACCAGGACCGGTATCTTTAACAGAGACATGTACTTGGTTTCCAGAAAGAGTTGTCTCGATAATGACTTCATCACCAGTTTCACAAAACTTGATGGCGTTATCAATTAAGTTGGTTAGTGCACGCTGAATTTGGTTATAGTCTGCGTGAACAACAATATCTTCTTCTTCAATAATAAGGGTCATCTTGATTTCTTTTTGAAGAATTTTTTGCTCAAACTGCAGCAGTGTATTGCGCAGTGTCTCGTGCAAATCAAAATCTTCCATTTCAGGTTTAAGCACTTCATTTTCCATTTTTGTCAAAAGCAATATATCGTTGGTTAGCTTCGTTAGGCGATCAGTTTCATTAAGAACAATCGTGAGATATTTGTCGTACTTTTCCGGTGGAATGGTTCCATCCATAACCGCCTGCACATATCCACGAATAGACGTCAATGGTGAACGAAAGTCGTGAGAGATATTGGCAATAAAATCGCGGCGAAGGTCTTCGAGTTTTTCAAGCTCTTCAGCCATATAATTCATACTCTCAGCCAATTCGATGACCTCAGTACTAAAGTTGGAGTCTTCAATCCGGGCAGAAAAATCACCACTAGCAATAGATTTGGCGGTCGCATTAAAGGACCTAAAAGTCTGACTTATACTCCTTGAAAAGACATAATTGGAAATGAAGGTAACAAAAATAAGAACGAAGAAGCTAACCAAAATGAGATTATACACATAACGGATATCTTCTTTTATTGAAGGGTAAGGCGAGACCAGAAGGACGGCGCCATAGCGGGTGCCATTGTACTCCAACGGGTGGGCAACAGCGATCACTTGATCAGCTTCATAAGGTTTAAATGAACCGATTTTGGTGACCGTCTCACCAAGGATTGAGCGGGTGGCAAATTCATGGGTGACGATGGTATTGACTAGAGAAAGTGATGACGGTTCACTGTCAAAAATAACGCGCTGATCAGGATCAATGATAATAATCCTTGATCCTGCGCGATAGCTATATGTATAGAGTTGATTGTGAAACATTGATTTTTCAAGAGTGCCTTGAATATATGAGTCATAATATTCTGCTTCAATCGAATGTATTTCATTGAACATTTTCCGATAACGGGAACTTACAAAATGATTGGTAATTGTTTGAGACAATGTACCAAACAGTATCAGAAAAATGACAATTGTTGTCAAAATATAGATAGCTAAAAATTTTCCGGAAAATGTTTTGAACATTATTTCACCTCAAACTTATATCCTATTCCCCACACTGTTTTTAGTCCCCAATAATCATTTTCATCAATTTTTTCCCGAATACGTTTTACATGGACATCGACGGTCCGTGTATCTCCAATGTATTCATAACCCCATATGCGATCTAAAAGTTGCTCGCGGGTGAATACTTGATTGGGATTGGAAGCTAAATAGTATAGTAGCTCCAATTCTTTTGGAGGCATGTCGATTTTGCTGTCATTATGCAATACACTATAGTTTGACAAATTAATCGTTAAGTTTGGCAGATTAATCTGTTTCCCTTTGCTTTCTTGAGGAGTGTAGCGGCGCAAGACAGCTTTGACACGCGCCGTAAGCTCTTTGTTGTCAAAGGGTTTGACCATATAATCATCAGCCCCTAACTCCAGTCCAAGGATTTTATCAAAGGTTTCTCCTTTGGCAGTTAACATGATGATAGGCACGGTGCTCATTTGACGGACTTCTTTACAGACGTCATATCCGTCTTTTCCAGGTAACATTAAGTCTAAAAGAATAAGATTTGGATTAAAGGACTTGACAGCGTCAATGACATCGTTGCCATTGTCCACAATTTTTGTTGCATAACTTTCTTTTTCTAAATAGAGCGCAATAAGTTCACTAATATTTTCATCGTCATCAACGATGAGAATTTTGTTTTTGGTCTCCATAAATATCCCTCTTTTCTAGTCATTGAATGTTACAATAGTTACCCCGCTATCGCCTTCACCATATTCACCTAAGCGATAGTCCTTTACATGTGTTGTTGTTCGTAAGAACTGATGAACGCCTTGTCGCAATGCACCTGTTCCTTTTCCGTGAATAATTGTCACTTGTGAAAGGTGGGCAAGATATGCGTCATCAATGTATTTATCTAAGACAGTAATTGCATCACTAATCATTAATCCACGCAAGTCGAGTTCTGTTTTGACATGACTAGGAGCAGATACTGAAGTGGTGCCTTTGTTTTTGTTGCCTTTGGCAATGGTATATTTTCTTGCAGTTCCTTTTTGTGTAGGAGTGTAGCTCATATTGTCATCGGCTTGTTCTAAATCTTTAAAAGGAATAGTGGACTTCATAATGCCTAATTGTACAGTGGCTTCTTTTTTGTGAGGATTTATATGAATCAAAGTTCCTTTTTGATTTAGAGAAGATACAAAAACGCTGGAGCCAATTGCTAAATCTTCAACACGAACTTTTTTCCGTGACGCTTCTTGTGACGTTTTCTTGGTCTTAGTAGCTTTGTTGATTTTTTCTCTTAATGCAGAGCGCTGTGCTTCAAGTTCAGACATATTCATGCCCGTTCCATCTTTAACAAGCTCGTTCATTCGACGAATGATAGCATCAGCTTCGGCTTTGGAAGTCTCTAGTACGCGTGCAGCATTCATCTTGGCATCGTGAAGAATCTGTTGTTTTTGGGATGCAAGGTGTTTTTTTTGCTGTTCAACTTGACGTTGAAGCTCTTCAGCTTCTTTGCGGTACTGTTGAGCACGCTCTTTTTCAAGTAATGCGGTTTTTTTGTTGGTCTCTAAATCCGTGATGAGATCTTCAAAGCGAATCTCACGTCCGCTTAAGAGTTCTTTGGCTTCATCTATTATTATATCAGATAAACCTAACCTTTTGGAGATAGCAAAGGCATTACTTTTTCCGGGGATGCCGATTAGGAGTTTATAGGTCGGACGTAATGTGTTAACGTCAAACTCACAGCTGGCATTTTCAACGCCCGCAGTAGAGAGGGCATAAACTTTTAGTTCAGAATAATGGGTTGTGGCAATCGTAAGGATATTCGCCGCTTTAAGATTTTCCAAAATAGCCATAGCCAAAGCTGCACCCTCTGTAGGGTCGGTTCCGGCACCTAGTTCATCAAAGAGAACGAGGGAACGGTCCGTCACTTGTTCTAAGATTTGTGTGATATTGGTCATATGTGATGAGAATGTACTTAAGGACTGCTCAATACTTTGTTCATCGCCGATATCTGCAAAAATATTGTCCAAAACAGTCAGTTTAGCACCATCTGCAGCAGGAACGTGAAGACCGCTTTGACCCATAAGTGACAAGAGACCGATGGTTTTTAGAGTGACTGTCTTACCGCCTGTATTGGGGCCTGTAATAACAAGTGTAGTAAAATCCTTACCTATATATATAGTCGTGGGAACAACCGTCTCAGGATCGAGTAACGGGTGACGGGCTTTTTCCAAATATATATGGTAATCCACATTAAATGTTGGACAAGAAGACTTGGTATGAATGGAATAGTTTGCTTTGGCGGATAAAAAATCTAAATGTGTGAGCATAGCAATATTCTCTTCAAGAACGTCCTTATATACGGCAATACGTTCACTTAAATCCATAAGTATCTTTTGAATTTCTTTGGCTTCATCTAGGTACAACCCGCTTAAGTGATTATTGAGTTCAACAAGGGCTAATGGTTCGACAAAAAGTGTTGAGCCAGTAGAAGATTGATCGTGAATCATTCCTTTAAACTGATTGCGGTACTCTGCTTTAAGTGGAACACAATAGCGGTCATTACGCATGGTATAATTATTATCTTGAAGCATTCCGGATTGACTAGCAGAATGAATGATTTTATTTAGCTGACTTTTGATTTTTGAGCTGCTAGCTTTAATATCGCGACGAATATCATATAGACGTGGGCTAGCTTGATCAGACACTTCGTCTTCAGAGACGATACAGCGGTTAATTTCTTTGGCGAGAGCAGGTACTGGGTCAAGGGTTTGAAAATACGGCGCAAGGCTAAGCGTATTAATATAATCTTTGGCAGCATTATAATATGCATTGGCTTGAGCTGTAGAACGTAAGACATCTGCCACATTTAAGATTTCTACGATAGACAAAGTTCCTTGAATAGCCAGGCGTTTAATAATGGCCTGTATGTCTTTAATACCTCTTAGCGGAAGATCCCCTTTTTGTACCAATAAGCGGGTTGTATCCGTCGTCTCGTTAAGAGCTCTTTGAATATCCTCAATATGCTCAAAAGGCTCAAGAGCCATGATTTTTGATTTTGCCATTGGACTTAATGCGTAGTTTGCAATTAGATCCAGTACTTTGTTAAATTCTAGTGTGTTAAATACTTTTCTATGCATGATAAACTCCTTATATTAGCAACGAACAGATAGTAATCATTTTTTATGGGTTCATCCTGACGGACAAACCCTTGCTGTTGCCAAAAACTTATTCCTGCTACATTATCCTTATGGCAGGTTAAGAAAATTTTTTTGATCGAATATTGCCGTATTAATGTTTCAACAAAGCGTTTAAAGATTAAAGTTCCATAACCACTACGCGCAAATTCTTTGCGAATGATTAATGTCTGAATCCATAAGTTGGAATCTTTTACTGGATAATAACACTTTAAAACACCTAAGATGACTTTGTTATTGGTAAAAATATCATACTGCAACGCATCTGCATCTTCAAGGTCTTTTTCTTTGAGACCATCTTGATTAAGTGCGCTGTCAAAGGCAAAGCGATAATATGCATCGGTTTGTGACAGGCGCTTAAAGGACGCATGATATTTACTTGTAGACACAAAAATAATACGATTCGAATGAATAGATAATGATGTATTCATGTCAAACCTCCTTTATCCTCTATTTTACATGAAACGAGAGAAGAATAAAAGAGTTATTTTGCCCATTTCCAAGGAGGAGATTTGTCCTTGCTATTTTAAATAATGTGGTGTAAAATAGGACTAAAGTACTATGTGTGATGAAATGAATTATTACAAAATCATTACAATTTATGTTATAATAGCACTTGGAATTACGAAATTAGAGAAAGCAGGTATATGAAAATGCAGTTTAAAAAACCTCGCATTCGTAATAAGCATAAGGCTAGCGGAAAAGAATATCTCACCATGATGTTTATCACAGATGCTACTAAAAGCGCAAAAGCAGTTAAGATTCCTAAGTGGGTTCGGTTTCCAGCATTAATTCTTGCAGTGATGCTTGTATGGAAATCACTAGATATATATTCATATGTAGAATCACTTGAAGCACAAGTCGCATATCAACAAGAAACCGTTCAAGATGAGATTAGCGACAGACAGGCAAAAGAAGCAAGAATCAAGGAATTAGAAGAAGAGATTGCTTCATCCGTAACAAAACGGCATGAAAAACTAGAAGAATTAAAGACTTTGGCCATTGAACTTGGCATCAAGATTGAAGACTTAGAAGCTTATCGTGAACAGATGGAAGAATTCAAATCTGAGATTGACACAAACCTTGGTACATATAATGCACCAAAATCCAGTGATACAGAAGCTCAGACAGATGAAGAAAAAGACTTATTAAAAGAGTATACATTACAGATAGACCCGAATTATGAAAAAAAGCGTGTGCTGTCAACTTCAGCGCCAACAACGCATGATATAACCATGATAAAAGAAGAACAGTTAGTTAAAGCCGATGAAATTGTCAATAACATCGTCCTAGATGAAGAGACATTTGAGGCAGAGTTTGACTCTGAGATAAAAAAGATTACGGATTTTCTCCGATTTGCTTCATCTAAAGTTGATGAAGACTCAGGGCGATTTGCAGATACCAATGAATCTTTAGAGGAAATGATTCCATACTTGGAAGCGTATCCAAGTGTTTGGCCGATTAAGAATACATATATTACCAGCCCCTTTGGATATCGAAGTAATCCATTTGGCGGAAGAAGCAGTGAGTTTCATACAGGTGTCGATCTTAAGGCACGATATCAAAAAGTATCGGCAACGGCAGAAGGTGAAGTTGTCGTATCAGAATATCTATCTGGATATGGATATACAGTGGTTATTGACCATGGACATGGATTGATGACGAAGTATGCACATAACTCTGAATTATATGTAAGTGTGGGAGAACAAGTTGAACGTGGAGACGTTATATCAAAATCCGGTGATTCGGGTAGAAGTACAGGTCCACATTTGCATTATGAAGTACTATTGAATGGAGAACCGGTGAATCCGGCTGAATATATATACTAGAGAGGACAGTTTATGTTATCATCAAAGAAACCAAACTATGAACGCCCAGCAACCTTGATTGGCAAAGACACAGTGATTGACAGCAGTTTAATGAAGTCAAAATCATCCGTTCAAGTCAATGGAGTACTAAATGGAAACATTGAATGTGAAGCAAGTGTCGTCGTTGGACAGACAGGAAAAGTGGTAGGGAATGTGAAAGCGGCTTTCTTACTTGTTGCCGGAACTATTGAAGGACAAGTGGATGTAACCCATCAATTACATGTGAACAAGACAGCAAGAATACTTGGTGATATTCATTGCGGTTCGATTATTATTGATGATGGCGCCATCTTAAATGGTAGCTTTACAATGACGGACAAATCGAAAGCAGCTAGTGATACAAATAAAAAAGATAAGAAAAATTAAAATATGTAGATTGTTTATAGCATGTTCACATTCTGTTAAAATAATACGGTTATAATAGAAGTAGATTCAATGTCAAAAGTATAATTTGATTTGTTATGGAGTGTGATAATTAATATGGAGTATAACGTTAGAGAACAATCATTTTACACAGAAAAGAAAAAACCTTGTAATAAGGTCAGATTATTAATAAAAACACTAAAAAAATGGGTGAATAAATGCTACAATTAAAGTAGCATTTTTTTATTGCTCGAAAAAAATCGGACTACAGTCTTTAGCCTTGAAAATATTGTCATATAGCTAATAGGGAGGTTGAATATGAAGTATGCATGTAATATATCCTATGAACTGATTGAATTATTAAATAAAAATCCGTCGATATGTGATTATATAAAAATTGGTGCTTTTGGAGCCACCAAAGATATGTTAGATCAAGCATATACATTAAAACCTTTACTGATTCATGGATTTGGGTGGCATGAACGGGGAGGAATGCCTTCGACAAAAGAGATTGATTATGATAAAATAAATCAGTATATTCATAAGTACAAGTCGCCATTTATTGGAATTCATAGCTTATGTTTTCCAGAAGATGCCAAAAAAATTCAAAGTGAGAGTGTATTGGAATATATGATTCAACAGTTTCATAGATTTGATCAACAGATTCATACAGAGTTGCTTATTGAAAACATGGATTTTAACCCTTATTATGAATATCCGACCACATTGGTTGATACGGTTAGACCTTGGTTCCTTCGTGAGCTCATTGAACAAACAGGACTTGGATTATTGCTGGATATATCCCATGCCAAAGTGTCTGCTTATCAGCTAGGGATGGATATCCAGACCTACTTAGAGGGGCTCCCTCTTGAGAAGATAAGAGAAATCCATTTTTCAGGCACGAAGTTTGATAAAAAACTTGGCGTTATAGATGTCCATGGTATAATGGAGGCAGAAGATTATCGTATTGCAAGATATCTTCAACAACGATTAGAGCACTTACCATCCAATCATCTTGAGATGATTACCCTAGAATATGGAACGATTGTTACAGGAAGCACAGATCCTAAGGCAATTACAGATCAAATACATCAGCTAAAAACAATTTTTATGTAGAAGGAGTTATTATGCAATTTATTGAAACAATTCGTGAAGGTAATGAAGTAGTAGACCACTATTTATGTTCATCCAAACAAATATTAAAGACGCGTGCCGGAAAAACATATTATTCTGTCCGGCTTCAAGATAAGACAGGAACTATTGAAGGTAAGATATGGGATTTAAACGATGGAATAGGACATTTTGAAGCAGGGGATTATGTCAAGATTGACGGCTCTGTGGTAACCTTTCAAGGCGGACTGCAGCTGAATATACGTCGTGTTCGAAAATGTCAAGAAGGAGAATACAATCCGATTGATTATGTTCCCATGTCTGAATACAATGTGGACGAGATGTATGATGAACTGCTTGGGTTTATTCAGAGTGTAGATAATAATTATGTCAAACAACTGCTAGAGAAGTTTTTTGTTGAAGATAAAACCCTTGCCAAACGCTTTAAAGCTCATGGAGCGGCAAAATCCGTGCATCATAACTATTACGGCGGTTTATTGGAACATACGCTTGGAATTTTACGTACATGTGATTTTTTGGCAAAAAGTTATAAAGAAGTGGATCGTGACATTTTGATTGCAGGGGCTTTGCTTCATGACATAGCAAAGACGGAAGAGATGACAGAGCTTCCAATGGTTGAATATACGGATTCAGGACAATTATTAGGCCATATTATTATTGCAGTTGAATGGATTAATGAAAAAGTAGCCGAGATTCCGGGATTTCCAAAATCCCTAGCCTCAATTATTAAGCATGTTGTTTTGGCACATCATGGAGAGTTGGAATACGGTTCGCCTAAAAAGCCGGCAATATTAGAAGCGATGTTACTTCATTATGCAGATAATATCGATGCAAAAGTAAAAACATTTTCAACGATTATGGCACAATCTGAAGAACAAGATGATTGGGCAGGTTATCAGCGATTATTTGAAACAAATATACGAAAAACACGTTATTAAACAAATGACATAGAGGTGAACGATGAAACAGGTATGCCCAGTAGAAAAAAATCAAATTTATACGATGGAGATTACCGGAATCGGAGCCAACGGAGAAGGGGTAGGTCGTATCGACGGCTATACCCTTTTTGTGGATGGAGCGATGACAGGTGATCACATCGAAGTTAAGGTTATCAAAGCCAAGAAGAACTATGGCTTTGGTCGTCTAGTGACGATACTTAAACCTTCAATAGACCGTGTGGAACCCCGATGTCCGATAGCCAAGCAATGTGGCGGTTGTAGTTTGATGCATATGGACTATAAAGTGCAGCTTCAATATAAACGGGGACATATATTAGATGCCCTCGAACGTATTGGTGAACAAGATCGACAGATGCTAGAAGAAAAAGAAGAGACGATTATCGGTATGGATGAGCCGTGGTTTTATCGCAACAAGGTTCAGTTTCCTGTACAAGTAGTGAGTGGAAAGCTGCTCATTGGATTCTATGCCAAGCGTTCCCATCGGATTATTGAGACGCCGATTTGTTATATTCAAGATAGATACAATGAACAGATTATTGATGTGCTTCGTAACTTTATCACTAAGCGGGATATCTTGGTCTATGACGAGAATAAGCATAAGGGACTGTTGCGTCATATTGTTATCCGTAAGTCGCATCATCGTGAAGAATTCCATGTAACCTTAGTTATTAATGGGCAGAGCTTTCCTCATCAGCAGGAACTCATAGATACGCTAACACAACTCGATCGTGTGGTAGGCATTAGTCTGAATATTAATCAAGAAAAAACTAATGCGATATTAGGTTCCAAAGTACTTCATCTGTATGGACAAGAATATTTACGCGACCAAATAGGTGAGATAGAATATCAGATTTCTCCTCTTTCCTTTTATCAGGTTAATCCGATACAGACAGAAAAACTCTATGCCAAAGCCCTTGAATACGCTATGCTTACAGGTGAAGAGATTGTCTATGACCTTTACTGTGGCATCGGAACCATTTCCTTGTTCTTGGCCCAGCAAGCTAAGCATGTCTACGGAGTAGAAATCGTCGAAGCGGCCATTGAAGACGCCAAAACCAATGCAGATATCAATAGAATCACTAATACCTCCTTCCACGCAGGTAAAGCTGAGGATATTGCCCCAAAACTTTATCAAGAGGAAGGCATCACTGCTGATGTTGTAGTCGTGGACCCACCACGAAAAGGCTGTGATACGAGTCTACTAGACACTATTATAGAGATGAATCCACAGCGAATCGTCTATGTATCCTGTGACCCAGCAACACTTGCTAGAGATGTGAAAATATTAAATCAAAATGGTTATGCTATTGATAAATGGTGTGGGGTAGATATGTTTAGCCATTCGACACATGTGGAGACGGTAATAAGGCTATATCGTAAGGAAAGCTAAGCTACCAGAGATGTTGTGATATATTCAAATAAAGCGATATAACTCATTGTTTTCATGAACAGTGGAGTGAGTAAACATATTACTATAGTATAGTTTCAGATTTAAACACCTCATATAAATGTCAAGTTAAGGAAGAATCTCAGAGATGGGGTTCTTTTTTGTTTAAAAATTGAAATAGTTTAAAATTAAATGTATAATAGTATAAAGTGAGAATTGTATGATAATGGAAAAAAATTTCTAGTTTTATATAATACTAGAAGGTTGACTATGAAGAAATAGTTGATAAATTGTGTTAAGGATAACAATTGATATGCAGAATATTTTGATGGGGTATTCTACAGGTTAGGAGGATAAGGGTGTTTGAAAAAAGATTAGAGAAAAACATAGACAATTGGAAGAAGAATCTTCTCGAATTGGGAAAAAGAAATAGGCTCATTAATTATAGAGAAACGAAACGTTCTAATATAAATATTTCTACACCAGAAATTGGTGAGTTATTTGAAGAATTGGTTCTTAAAGAGAATCCTATGATATTTCCAGAACCTATAGATGAATTATTTGATGAAGAGGATGACGAATCAGAATCAAGATTTAGTGGGAATATTAGATCAGACAGATCACTTAGTGATGAACAAAAGACGCTTAGAAGTCTTAGAAATAAGGCCAAAAGTTACATTGAAGAGCAAGGTATAAATGTCCTGTATATGTCATTTGGTTTTCTTGAGTGGAGAGAAGCTCCTCATTCAGATGTTGTTATTAAATCACCTCTAGTACTGGTTCCTGTAAGCCTTACAATAGAGTCTATTACTGATCCGTATGTATTGAGATTACATGAAGATGAAATTGTTATGAATCCAACGTTGTCTTTCAAGCTTGAAGAAGAGTTTGGAATAAAATTACCGGAATATGACACTGAAAATGAAGATATAGTTGCTTTTTTAAAATCAATAGAAGATATTATTGGAAATAGTTCGTGGAAAATAAGTTTTAGTACGAGTATTAGTTTGCTTTCATTCATGAAAATGAATATGTATAAAGATATAGAGAATAATATTGAACGAATAAAAGAACATCCAGTATTAAAAGCTTTAGCTGGAGACACATCAAGTATAGAACACATACCAGAAGATTATGATGGTTTTGATCATGATGCAAAGGTTAGACCAATTGATACTTTTCAAGTTGTTGATGCAGATTCTAGCCAACAAGATGCCATCCTGTATTCAAAAAAGAATATTAGTTTTATTTTACAAGGGCCACCGGGAACAGGGAAAAGTCAAACTATTACAAACATTATTTCAGAAGGATTAGCAGATGGTAAAAAAATACTTTTCGTATCAGAAAAGGCAGCAGCATTGGAAGTGGTTTATTCAAGGCTATCCAATGTAGGATTGTCTGAGTTTTGTATGTCATTGCATAATAACAAGAAAAATAAAAAGGAAGTTTTAAATGACCTTCATCAGACTTTTACTCTAGATAAAAAAGTATTAAAAGAAGATGCTATTTATGCATTACATAATTTGGAAACTGAAAGAAAAATATTGAACCAATATGCGAATGATATTCATATTAAGAATGAGCCGCTTAATATGAGTATTTTTGAAATAACAGGCGAATTAGCAGCTTTACCGGATGGACAAGATTTGGTTTTTGGGATAGAACATGTTGAACAGATTACCAATGCAGACATAATCAAAATTAAAAAAGCGCTTGATGACTTTTCTCATGTGTTAGGGATGATGAAGAAAAGTTATAAAGATAATCCATGGGTAGGATGTAATTTGAAAAGTGTTACTCATGAATTTAGATTGAATGCAATAATTGAATTGGAAGAGTTATATAAAAGAATTAAAGAGATAAATGTAGGCTTGAATTCATTTAATAAAGCCATGAATGTGGATTGGTCAATCAACTTGGATGAACTAGATGATTATATTGGTCTTCTAGATTATCTAGGTAATATGCCTAGAGAAATACCGGAACAATGGTTTGAAGAGAAGACAGAGAAGATTATTAATGCAATTCAAAAAGCCAAAGATTATAAATACACACTTGAGGATTATTATCAGATTACGGATAATCTGCAACTGAAGTATGATGAGAAGTACTTTGATATAGATGGGCAGAAATTTTATGATAATCTAAATTGTCTTAAAACGAAAATAAAAGAAATGTTAAATGAAGATAGCTTTTCAGTCAGCTATGCTATGGATAATGTAGATAAATGTATTGGTGATGTTAGTAAATCTGAAAAGGCACTATCAGCTGTACTTACGGTTGCATTATCAGTTAGTGAACAATTTAATCTGAATCCGATTAAGAAGTATGATGAAATAGTGGAGTTGAAGGAACTTTTAGTTGCTTTGGAAAAGAAGCCTAATCCAACTGAAATGTGGTTTGATGAAAATCAATATAAAGTAGTTGAAGAACTTTTGGTTGAAGCAATTGAAAAGAAAAAGAATATTGAAGATATACAGAGCTTGATAGAGAGCAATTTTGAAAAAGACATAATAAATATTGAGTATAAGGAGATGTTAGTTCGATTTAGAACTCAATATACAAACTTCTTGAAAGTTTTCAAAAAGCCATATAAAACTGATAAATCGCTTATTAATGGGATGTTTAAAGGAACCGATAAAATAACAGATGAAATGATAATGAATGCTTTACAATCGGTTTCGGAACTACATGAGAATAAAATGTGGTTTGTTGAAAATGAAGAAATTCTTAAAAAAGCCTTCGGTAAAAAGTATCTTAAAGAAAATACAGATTGGGAATCAATCGCTGCAAACAGAGCAAACTTTAATGAATTGAAGACGATGTTAGGTAATAGCTATAAAAATGGCTCAATAGTTAAAATTCTTTGTGATAGCGAGTATATAGAGGAATTAGTAGATAAGACAAAATGTATTCATGAATATATTTCAAGTCAACAATGGAACGATGTATTATTTCTTTTAAAGTCGGAAATAGTTAAAAATACTGAAATACTTTCCATACCTAAGATTTTGAAGAAATTTGAAACCGTACTTTTCGAGTCAAGAGATATTATTGAAACGCTTAATGGATATAGTAGTGTCAAAGTGCAGTTTGAAATATTAATGAATGACCTTGAGAAAAAGGCGAAGCTAGAATTTGTTGAAGCGGATTTGGAAAGAAATTATCAAAATTTAAAAGAAGTTTTTAAAACATTATTTGCAGGTACTGATACTAATTGGAATCAAATTATTGAGTTGCTGGAATGGACTGAGAAATTCTTAAAATATAAAGCTGGATTTGAACTTTCGGATACATTAATCGAACAACTTAAGATAAGTACGGAATATAATCAATTATTGAAAGTTTTAAATAGAGACATTGAATCATTCAAAAAGAAGTGGAATTGGTTTAAGTCACTATTTGATGAATACCGGGGAATTGCGGATGTAAACACAGTAGAATTAAATAAAATTATTGAAAACTGCATAAGTGGAATTACGTTACTTGAAGAATGGGTTGATTATAAAACTAACAGGCAAACTTGTGAAGATATGGGGTTAAGTGAATATATTCAAAAAGCTGAAGAGGCTGGAATGTTGAAAACGCATCTTAGAATCGGATATTTAAGAAGATTCTACAAATTATGGCTTGATGCAAATATCGCGAAATATCCATCTGTATTAAATTTCAGGCAAAGAGTACATATGGAAAGAATAGATAATTTCATAGAGCTTGATAAGCTTTCATTTGAGGTTGCAAAAGCTAGAATCAGAACAAAATTGATTGATTCTTTACCAAACAGAAATTATACTGCTTCAGCTGGTGATGAAATTAGCATATTAAATAGAGAAATGAGCAAACGTCGGAGGATAATGCCGTTAAGAAAACTGTTTGCAGCTATTCCAAATTTATTGATGACATTAAAACCATGTATGATGATGTCTCCTCTGTCGGTAAGCCTATTCCTGCAAGCGGACACATATGATTTTGATATAGTAATCTTTGATGAGGCATCTCAAGTTAAGACAGAAGATGCAGTCGGTGCTATTATGCGTGGAAAATCAGTGATTATTTGTGGAGATGATAAGCAGTTGCCACCAACTAGCTTCTTTGGCACATCAAAGTCAGGGGATGATTTTGATACGGATTCTGATGAAGAGGAATATGATTCATATGAATCAATATTAGATGAAGCTTTAACGGTGCTGTCAAATAGAACATTAAAATGGCACTATAGAAGTAGACATGAACATTTAATCGCATTTTCAAACGCTAAGATTTATAATAACGAGTTAATCACTTTTCCTTCGTGTAAGGATGATGTACCTAATGAAGGGGTTGAATATGTTTATGTTGAAGATGGTGTATATGATAGAGGGGGAAGCAGAAGTAATTCTTTGGAAGCCCAAAGAGTCGCAAAACTTGTTATGGAGCACTTTACTACTCATCCTAATCGTTCCCTTGGTGTTGTCACATTTAGTACATCTCAACAGACTGCTGTAGAAGATGAATTGAGAATATTACGGAAGAAGAATAATTCATATGAACATTTTTTTAGTGAAGAAAATAATGATGCATTCTTTGTGAAAAATCTTGAGACCGTTCAGGGGGATGAAAGAGATACAATTATATTTAGTATTGGATATGCGAAAGATGGAACAGGGAAACCGATGGCTATGAACTTTGGGCCATTATCAAAAGTTGGAGGTGAAAGACGTCTTAATGTTGCCGTCACAAGGGCAAAATATAATGTGAAATTAGTTGGATCTATACATCCAACAGATATTGATTTAGACAGAACTTCATCTGAAGGCGTACAGTTGTTAAGATCATATATAGAGTTTGCAAAGCATGGCCCTAGAGCATTGGAAAAAGAGATTACTGTAAATTCAGAGAAGGAATTTGATTCTCCTTTTGAAAAGAGTGTCTATGATTATCTTGTGCGTAAAGGTCACAAAATTGATACGCAAGTTGGTTGTTCAGGATATAAAATTGATCTTGGTGTAAGACATCCTGAATATAGTGGGGTCTATATTTTAGGGATAGAATGTGATGGAGCAACCTATCATTCTACAAGAACAGCAAGAGAAAGAGATAGAATCCGTCAAACAGTTCTTGAAGATATGGGGTGGAAAATTCACAGAATTTGGTCAACTGATTATATAAAAGATCCAAAGCGAGAGAATGATGTACTTCTTGAGTTAATTGAAAAATTGATTGAGGATTTTGTTTTAGATGGCGATGAAATAGTCGCAAATGATAATATACAAGTTGCAACTGGTATACATGAAAAAATGCTTCAAGATGCAGAAGAAACAATAAATATTCTTCATCCGGATATTGATAAATATGGGGTCGTATTATATAAAGCAACAGATATGTGTGAGCTAGATGGGTATTATGCGGATATTGAAGATTTTTCAAGTGCGGTTAAAAAAGTTGTTGAAGTAGAAAGTCCGATACATTTTGAACTTCTTTGTCGTCGAATAGCACCTCTAACAGGTCGAGAAAAAGCAACAAAAGTAGTTCGAGATATTGTTGCTACTGCATTAAGTTATTGTGAGGATTCCTTAGAATATATAAATGAATTTGTATGGAGTAAAAGTGAAGAAGAGTTGTCGGTTAGAATACCTGAATCAGAATATGATATTCGTGATATTTCTCATATTGCTCCTGAAGAAATCGCTGAAGCAATGAAATTGATAATCAAGAATAGTTTTGGAATTACACAGGAAGGTTTGTTCACTGAGACTAGGAGAATATTTGGGTTTTCACGTGCTGGACAAAAGATTACAAGAGCGCTTGATGAAACATATGAAAATTTGATTGATAAACACATTATCAAAATGAAGGATGAAAGGCTTGTCATGGAATAATTTAATAAATATAAATAGTATAGTTACTGGAGGAGTTGGTAAAATATGATGGATTCAAATGAACTTAATGAAAGAATTGAAAAAATGGCAAGCAGTAAAACTTTTGACTATATTGAAGCGTTTGAAATATTGAAAGAGAATAAGAATGATATTGAATTGTTTAGGAATAAAATTTTTCCGGTGATTAAACTTTTTGTTCCTAAAATGGTATATAAGTATTGTTCTTTTGGTGATAATTTGGAACTTAATAACTTGAAGCTTAAGACCCTTTCGGATAATAAAGTATTTTTATCACATCATTCCAATATGAATGATCCTTTTGATAGTAAAGGATTATATTATGATAATCTTAAATTAGCAAAAGAAGTGGATAGGTTAAAAGATTGCAATGGTCTTATTATTGAAGATTTTGCAAAAGATATGGTTATGACTTGCTTTACAGCTAATGATTTTAATTGTTTACCTATGTGGGCTCATTATAGCAATAATCACAATGGTTATTGTGTTTCATATGATACTGACATCCCTGAAAATCATATGCTCTTTAGTACAATAGTTCCTATACAATATATTGGAAATAGGATAGACATGACAGAATATATGATAGATTATTTTACAAAGCTTGAAAAATTAGTCGATAAAAATATAGAAAAAGGAATTACTACCCATATAATTAGAGATTATGGAATGGTTTTCATTAGTCTGTTCTTCACTTGTTTAAAGCAAAATAAATGGTCATATGAAAATGAATATAGAGTAAGTGTAGGGAAAACACAGGGGAATGATTATCTGGAAGCTAAGCCGAAAGCAATTTATATAGGCATGAATTGTTCCAGTGAATATGAAGAAAAATTGATGGGAATAGCCGATTTTAATGATATTGAAATATTTAAGATGAAACCAAATAATCATACAACTTCATATGAATTGATACCAATGCCAATGGAATAATTTGAAAAAAATGGAAAATATAAGGGGGAGCTTAAATGGTAAAGAAAAAAAGACAGTATCATATATGGCAAAACAATATCTTGGATTTACAAGAAGACGGTGATAAATTAAGATTAACCATCAGTAAAGATGAAGCAATCATGACCAGTGAAACTTTTCTTTACTATATTTTGCATGAAAAGATTATGGGTAGATCATTTGATCCTGATGAAGAATATGAACAAAATGATGAAGGCATTGATGTCCTTATTAAGAAGAATCTTTTACCAATTATTTCAATAGAAACCGGTAGAACTCGAAATAAAAAAACGAGTAAGCTATTGGAAAAATTGCTAAAGGATGGCTTTTATTTAACGGATAAAAATAAGAATCATTTTGTTTTTCTGGATAATGTATTATCTGGTTCTCAGAATAAAGAATGCCGTCAAATATATGTTCTTGAAAAATATTATAAAAAGCTAAAGGAATATGTCTCTCTTGGTATTGAACCAACTAAATGTACGGTATCGAAAAATCTTACCAGAAACGCATTAATGACAACGGATGTTTATTTAGTCCCGATTAAAATGAAAAAACTAGGAATCTGCATTATTCCAGATTGTGAAGTGCCGGTTTATGAAACAGTCAATATGGTTAAGCCATATGAAAGAACACTGGATGAAACAAAAAAATACAAAGAATTAGAAGCGTATTTCGAAACCAAGAAGCAATATTATGCTCTCGCAAAGGAAGCTAGAACACTTGTAAGTTCAAGTGATTGCAGCTTGAAAAGTGAAACGAAAGATAATAGAAATAAAGACAAGTATAAGACGCTTAATCAATGGGAAGATGATGGCAGAAGAATTAAAGTCGATCAATTACTAGAGCCTTGTGCAAGATTTAAAATAGTTAATGATGAGGTAAGGTACACTCCGCTATATAGTATTGAACAGACGGATGAATTGAGTGAGGATGATGTACGAGAATTACCAATAAATGAATGGTCAACAGGTCTTCAGCTTGTAACAGAAGAGAGCCACGAATGTATTGAAAATGTTTTTGATGGAATGGGATTAGTAAGTAAACGATTAGGGAATGTATTTAAGTCACATCTTGGCGTTCCATATAATATAAATGGATATCAATTAAGACTGCCTTCAGTGAAAGGTTTTTTTCCATGTGTTGATTTCCATGGATATTATGAAAAACATGGGATTTCTGAAATCGTTGATATGTGGGGAGAAAAACATAAGATTAAAGAGATTGACCTTTTGATTACGGAATCAACGTTTAAAGCAAAATTGAATGTGGTTTTAAATAAAGACGGTACGGAAAAGAAAACTTGGTTGTTCAATTCAATTGATGATTATAAAGAAAGACTGATTGAATATGGTTATGATGCCATTGGAATTTCAAATTATGCAAAGCCGATTGAAGAGGAATACCGAAGAGCTACCTATCAATTATGGCTGGCATTAAATATCCATAAATTTGATATGCTTATGTTTGCAAATATTCAGGGGGAAATGTTGCATAAAGTGTTGTCACTTTATCGTAAAGAAGAAATTGATTGGGATGATGTCAAATATATTCAAAGTTTCTTGAGATTGATACGAAGTGAAAATCCTGATTCTAATTTAGGAAAAGACTGTGCGGATACAATAACGGCACTTTATCTTGATAAGAAAATGGCATTTGATCGCAAGGTTATCCGTATGATTAGGGATGTTATTGAACGTAAAGTCGATGATATGAGTTTGGGAAGAACCTATGTTAAAGGGAAGTATATGTATGTTACTCAGGATATTATTGCGCTCTTAAGATATGCAGCTGCGAAAAATCATGATACATGGGAATACTGTGGATTTTTAAAAGAAAAGGAATGCTATGTCGGTGAAGCTATTATAGGAAGAGCTGTATTGGCTAGAAATCCGATTGTATCATATTCTGAAATAACGACAGTAGATTTTATCAAATATGATGATGAAGATTCAGAATTTATTAATCATATAGATAATATAGTACAGCTACCATTAGGAACAGAACCAGACCGTCTCGGAGGATTAGACAAGGACGGGGATGAGGTTTTAGTAATGCCGGTAGATTATTTTCTGAATGAAAATGAAGTGAAATTTCTTCAAAATTATAATTTCATTGTTGATGATGAATCAAATAAACGTCATGGTAAGAATCTATTGTCTGAACTGAATAAGGAAATAAAGAATTCTGCTATTGAGAATATAGGAAAAGAAAAAGTGACACTCGAGGACTTTGTAATAAAAAGTTATGTACAGGTAAATGATGACGATAAGGCTGTTGCTCCAAGTAAGGAATGGTGCAAAGAGAATGTTATTGATTTTATTATGGTATCAGAAGACAAAACCGGACAAATAACGGATATTGATTCAACCATTGAAAATATTGGATTAGCTGAAGGTGATGTTACAAAGTATGCTTTGCCAATTGCTATAATGAAAGACCTTCAAGGAAAAATGATTGATGCAAGTAAAAGCGGTTTATTCGACCAAGTTATTATTCCAGAAGTTATAAGAAAAAAATTCGATAAGCGTCCTTTATTTATGAAGTATAAGGGTGCTAGTGAATTTAAGTTAGACTATAAGCATGAATCGGGGTTAGACTTTCTTGGAAAGCGTATGGAGCAATACAAAAGTTATGTAAAGCGAATACTTGTTGATGATGTTAATAGAAAAATTAAACAACAGTCCTTTAACAATATTTATAAATCAATGCTTAACCCAGATTTAGATGGAAGAATTGTTCGACAAGTTATGGACGATTTAAATGATTTATATTCTAGATTTATTAGTAAAAATCGTGATTTGGCAATATCAAGGTCAAAGATTAATAAATATTCTAGTGATGACCGGTATAAAGAGCAACGAGAACGAGTAGATCAAAAATATAAAGAATTGTACCGTGAAACGAAAGAAAAAGCAGAAGAGATTTGTAGTTGTCCATCCTTATTGGCAACAGCAGCAGTTAGGAAAACTTATATTGATACAAAATCAAACAATCAAAACGAGAACTATTCATTTTGCTGGGTAGTTGCTTCAGAAGGTATTTTACAAAACATTAAGCTAAATGAAGATAAAGAAAAAGTTTATATTGTTGATGCGACGGAACAAGATGAGAATAGCTTTGAGTGGTTAGGTGAATACTTTAAAGTGGTTAATGAATTTTCAGAATACGACATTGATTTTGAAGGTAAGAATATGGACATACCGGATGAGTATTATCGAAAAGAGGAAGAGCTGCCTGATTTAGAAAATCTAAAGTTTACATTGATGGGTGTGGACAAAGAGAATACAGAGATTGTTGCAGATAGTATTGACGGGAATAGCTTTTTCTTGTTTCAAAATGATAAAGGTTGGGTTTGTATGCTAGATGATATCAGCATTAAAGAAAAAGAAGTCGTGACTTCAGAGTATGATCTGAGAAGTTATATTGATAAAGAGATTACAATAAAAGAAATTCTAAGAGCTAAAAATGGACAATCTGTTATTCAGGTTCTTGCGGATATCAAAGGATAGTCAGCAGCGAAGCTGCTTTCGAGTGAGAAATCACAGGAAGGAGGCAGCTTTAATGAATGATAATGAGACTATTGTAATCTTGTCAGAGAGAATGGCAGGATGGCTTATGTATAACCGATTTCATAAAATTGGTGAAAAGCCGGACTTAAAGAACAGGAACAGAAATGTATTTATATTTAGACAGTCAGAAGAACTAAGGAAAGCGATGGAAAAGTACAATGAGTTAGGAGTATAGGGCTGAGGTGACAATATTTTGGAGACAAAGAATAAAAAAATCGTATTAGAAAAAATTCCGGTAAATCGAACTTATAAGAATGATAAGGTGATTGATACAGTTTTATCTCATACGGTACAACTTAAAAAAGTTAATGACATAATTGAGGAAGGGACGGAAGACTTAACATTTGCAGAAGCCGTAAAAAATTATCCGGCTTTTGAGAAAAGAAATTTTTCAGACCAACAGGTTCAATTCGCATTTGATGCAGCAAGGATAATAACAGGAGAGTTAAAAGAGAAAAAACCTATTTTAGTTCCGGTTCGATGTGGATTTGGTAAATCTACATTTATAAATGCTATTGTACTGACTATCCTTAATAACTTGAAATTAAAAGGTGAACCGATTGAAGAAGCAGGAATTATTATTGTAACAGAACGATTAGAAGATTTGAAACAAATGCAAGCTTTAATTCAAGAGCGTATGGGTTTATATGATCATCAAAAACGAACAGATGATAAAGGTCGATTTTATGACTTTGAAACACCATATATGTATATTTTGGAAAGTTGGAATCTGGATATTAACTGTGCTATGAGGGTGAAAAATTATGAAGAGTCATTAAATACTTGCCCGACTTGTCAATTTAAAAGCGATTGTAAAATTGGAAATCAAATTAAAATGCAATATAATAGTCCTATTTTAGGAATTACTACACCTAGATTTAACTATTATGCTGATAACGGAAATCTTAATGCTATTGGAAAGTGGAGAGGGATTAATAAGAAAACTGATGAAAAAACAACCTTAGCAAGAAAACTGATATTGATTGACGAAAAACCTCGATTGGCAAAAGTAGACGATGTTTCAAGAGAATTGGTTGATAGGTTAATTGATACTGTTTCTAGAATTGAAGAACATGAGTACGGATCATTTAGAGCTGATAAGAAAAAGATGAAAGCGGAATTGCGCAATGTTCGTAATAAAATTGACGATCTAATTACTAAATATGAAAAATACAAGAATGCTTATGTGAAATTGAATGAAGAAGTTTTTAGTAAGGAGTTTCTTGAACTATGGAATATTCATCTTAAGTTTGTACATAAGAAGCATATCGATGCAATTATTGATATGTTCAGCCATGGTGCAATATTTTGTAAAACAGGGAAATACGATCTTTTCAAAACCATTGGAATGAGTAATTTTATAGTAGATGAATATAAGACTATGATATTTGATGGTACAGCAGAGTTAACCCTAGAATATGATAAAAATGATTTTATTTTATGGGATGTAAATGATTACCGTGAATATAATAATGTTACTTTTCATAATGTTAAAGAAAACTATTCAAAACGAGTCATTGAAGAAAATATTGAAATGCTAAATCCAGTTGCAGAATGGATTGAAAAAAATCTTAAAGAAAAAACATTTGTTGTTACTTATATGTTTGCTAGCAACTATTTTAACGATTTGGTTGAAGAAAATGAATTTATCGTTAGACTAGAAGAAGATGGGATAGAATCAATTCCCTATTTTGGAAATACTAAGGGCAGAAATGATTTTAATGAGTGTTCCAAAATGGTTCAAATTGGCTGGAATAGATTAGATTCACATACCTATATATCTCATTTTATTGCATCAAACAGGGTTATACAAAAGGCTTTTAATGATAATTATGATAAGAAGTTTGATTCGATTCAGGCGTTGCTAATTAATAATAATGGATCTTTTACCTTTTCGGATGTTGAGTTTTATAAGTATATGCATCTTATTAATCAATTTGAGCAAGAGGTTTTCAGGACAAAGGTAAGAGAATTTTCAAGTGAAGAAGATGTGGATGTATATTTATTTAATCTTAATGAAACCATGGAGTTAATGATTAGGCAGAGATTTACAAATTGTAAAATAGTTGAAGAAGAGTGGAATGAGATTGAAATATATAAATTCTTGAACCGGAAAAATGCAGATAGTAAGATAATTAATGCCTTTTATGACTGGCTTAATAGATGGGATGGGAAAGCTATATCTGTAAAGGAGGTAAAGGAAATTAATAATATTTCTGATTCTTATTGGAAAAAAATAAGAAGTAAAAAAATGATAAAAGGTATTTTTGATATGCGCAATATACAGACGGTAAGAGATGGTAATAATTATTCATTAGTAAGTTTAGCTGAAAACGATTAATAAATAAGATATAATTATTAGGGGTATACAATTAGGGGTATACACTTTCCTATAAAATATATTATAGAGATTTGTACCCACCCAATTGTTCATAATAACATATAGTTAGAATTTGTGAATATAATATTCTCGGCATGCTTGCATGCTGAGAAACGCTTTTAAAGGTTTTGAACTTGTTCTTGTTCTATAATTAATTCTTTTAGTGTATAAATTGCTAAAGACGGGAACGTTTTATTTTTTGTATTATTGTATTATATGGATATTATTTTATTTAATTGTTTAACTGTTATCTACGCCGCCCGCGAAGCGGGGCGTCGAGTGAGCAAATTTATTCCAAAAAGAAAAATGTATGAATCTATCAATTTGATAGGTTCTTTTTTTATGCTCGAATGTAACTATTAACTTGTGACAAATATACGGAGGTCATTATTATGACAGTAAATTACGATGAATTTAATGAATTAGCAGGACAACTTGATTACCAAGAATCATTACTTGATTCACCTGAATGTACACTGGAATTACTTGTAGATTTATGCAAACAACAAAATGAGATTATTAAGCAAATGTTGAACCAAGTGGAGATGAATCAATACAATATCAACTATCTTGACCTTGCGAAAAAGTCTATAGCATTAACAAAACAAGAAAAAAATGAAATATGTATCAAAATTGAAACAAGTATTCTAGAGTACAAAATTGATGATGTAAAATTGCCAAAGCATTTGACTGATTGGAAAGATATGTTAGCTTGTGAATTAGCAGATGTGTTTGGCGAGGAAATCATAGCAAAACTATCAGTAAATGATGATAGTAGAAATCAAGAAATCATAGGATATATCAATTATGTCTGCGATAGAATGGGAATTTGCGGTAGAGAATTTGATGCAGTCCAAAAGTCGATGAAAGTTGTTAATTAATATGTACTATTTGAAAAGGTGGGATATAAAAAAGATGTTCCACCTTTTCGCAAAAGAATCTTACAACGCCATCGAAGATGGCATTGCGCGGAAAGAAAAAAATGTATAGGTGACGATGTCTAAACTAACGGTAGGGTCTAAAGTGAAACGTTAAACAGTTAATGCTCATTGGTAAAGGAGAAAATGAGATTATGAAAAACAATGGATGTTATTATGAAGAAATGGATTTATTTAGCATGAATTTGGAATATGGTCAACAATATAATGAAGAGTATGAAGAGTGGTTTTATAAGGCATATTCAGAATATTATTCACTTTCTGAAGTAGAAAAAATGTGGGTTAAGTCAAATATAAAAGATATCATAATAGATTGTGACTATTCTGTAGATGTGCTTCCTAAAACTATTAATGAATGGGTGATGAGATTACACAAATGGAATTCAATTATCTATGGGACTGGGTTATCTAAGAAGTTAATAATAACAAGTGTTTATGGAATTGATGAATTTATAGAATTATTCAATGAAGTTGTATCTGAATTACAATCGGGTATTTGATTAGTAATGCTATTGATTATGTGATGGCGAGCAGAGAAGGCTCGTCATTTAATAGTAGGAAGGATGAGGAGAAAGTGTTTAAAAGATTAATCTATGATATTTTGGGAATAATACTTATTTGCATAATGTCTATTTTGGCGGTTATAGGACTAAAAGTAATAATTGATGAGGGCGTTCTATTTGAGTTTTTTATTATTAGTGTGATTTGTGCCACTATTATGTCGATTTATGAAAGGGTAAAAGAGGGGATTTATGAATATAGAAAAAATAAAGCTAGCTGATTTGGTGTATGCAGATTATAACCCAAGAAAGGAACTGAAAGCCGGAGATGCTGAATATGAAAAAATAAAGAATAGCATCTTGGAGTTTGGTTATGTGGCTCCGGTTATAGTTAATCAATATGGATGTGATAATGGTAAATACAGAATTGTAGGTGGTCATCAACGTTCCACTGTATTAAGAGATTTAGGATATACGGAAATAGAATGTGTTGTTCTTGACGTTGATGAGAATCAGGAGAAAGCACTTAACATTGCACTGAATAAGATTACTGGTGAATGGGATGATGAAAAGTTGAGTAAGCTTTTGGATGAATTACGTCTGGAGGAATACAATATTGAGTTAACCGGTTTTAATTGGGATGAAGCAGAAGCTTTATTTGATGAGTATACATCGGAAGAGTTTGTTGAAGGTGATAATCCTGATGATGATTTTGATATTGAATTACCAGAGGAACCGATTAGTCAACTTGGGGATTTATGGATTCTTGGTAAACATAAGCTGTTATGTGGTGATAGCACGAAGGAAGATGATGTCATGAAACTTATGGGGGATGACAGAGCAGATATGGTGTTTACAGACCCCCCTTGGAATGTGAACTACGGTGCGGTTGATGAAGATAATGCTATGGGATATAAGCCAAGAACGATACTTAATGATTTCATGGGAGCAGAAGACTTTAAGCAGTTTATGTACGATGCATTCAATTGTATGAATGTGGCATCTAAGGATGGAGCTATGACTTATGTTGTGATGTCGGCTCAAGAATGGGGGAATATGATGCTGACTCTGGCTCAAAATAATTATCACTGGTCATCGACAGTGATATGGGCAAAAGATAGGCATGTTATGAGCAGAAAAGATTATCATACACGATATGAGCCTATTTGGTATGGTTGGAAACAAGGAGATACGAGATTACATCCTTTGAAAGATAGGAAGCAAAATGATGTATGGGATATCCCAAGACCTAGAAAGTCAGAGTTACATCCAACTTGCAAACCTGTTGATTTGGTTATCAGGGCAATTAAGAACTCATCAAGTATAAATGATGTTGTTTTAGATTTATTTGGTGGTTCCGGCACAACACTTATTGCTGCTGAAGAAACTGGAAGGATATGTAGGATGAATGAACTTGATCCGAAGTATGTTGATGTTATTGTAAAGAGATATATTGATAAGGTTGGAAGTGATGCTGATGTTAAATTGATAAGGGGGCAAAATGAAATTAAATATAATAAGCAGAAAATGCAAAAAATGTAAACTATACGAATTGAAATATTGCAATGGAAGATTGTTTGTTAGCAATGACCCTTGCAGAAAACTAAATGCCCCGAAGGGCAAATAATTATATCTTCTTTTGGGAAACTAAATTTCCGTTTGCATCATATAAACAGGCAGTATCACCATCGTTATTCCAGATGAACCAATCTTTATTTTGATATAAATGGTACTGGGGTAATTTACCTTCACTTGGGTTGGAGATATAATTATTGGTGCCAGTACCAGTCATTACAAAAACTAATTCATTAGGTTTTAAGATTAAGTTAGTCGTATTAGATGTATTACTTGGGAAAACATAAATGTGAATATGTTTTTGACCAGGACGATAGTCGGTTAATTTCCAAGATGAAATATCAATTGATGAATCACCGTTGTTTTTAATAAGAATATATTCATCATTTAATTTTTCTTTAGTGTCCTTCCCATCGGGGTCATTATGGATGCTAATAATTTCAATGTTCATTTGATCTCCTTCCTCATCTTAATAATAGTTTATAGATTAATTATAGTATTTAATGTGTTTTGTTGCAATTATAGATTGACTTATACAGCATTTAGAGTGACTAATGTAGTACCAAATATTAAGGAGGATTACATTATGGAACGAAAAGAAATGGTTAAGAAGTTAAGTGAACATTTGGGGGTGAAAGCCAAATATCTAGGTGCACCAAGCTTTAATTATCAGATTGAAATTGATGGTCAAGTTATCACAATTGACAGAGATTCGACAATTACACTGCAAGATGGAAAAGAAGTAATATTTGAAGACTTAGTTGGGGAGCAAATTGAAGACCAGATTAAATATGAAGTTTCTGTGCCGATGGAAAACCAAAGATATCAAAGCTTAAAAAATTTATGTTTTTTCATTTACAGTAAGCAAAGTATGATAAAAAAGGTGTTTGAAGTCCAGCAGGATATAATTCCTAATAGACTTATTGAAGAGATTATGATGATTGAAGATGAGAATCTTGAAGAGTTAACCGAGAAAATCAACGAAATATCAAATGGGTTAAGGGTTGAGCAGATACGTGAAGAGTTAATGCTAATATTTGACTTTTTTGGCAGAGCGTTCAATAAGGAAAGACTCATGGCTTATAGTGAGTTTGTATTGGCGATAAATCAGTTGGCATTAGAATCTAAAAGAGCGTCTAGCAAGATTACGGCTACAGATAATGAAAAATATACATTCAGGGTGTTTTTAATCCGGTTAGGGTTGAAGGGGAATAGATATAAGGAAACAAGAAAAATTTTGTTGGAAAATTTAGAAGGTAATTCGGCATTTAGGTAAACTAATTATGGCAAATAAAAGAAAGAACAGGAGACGAAAATGAAAATAGGAAAAATTTGTTGGAAAAAAATGGAGTTAGGTGATAAGGTTTCTATTAACAGCTTGTTTAATAATGATAGAGCTTCCGGTTTGAAAAGTGAATTCAAGCGTGTAATTATTGATTGCTTTAAGAAAGGTATTTTAGGAATTGAAAAATATGAATTAACAGATTATCTTTCAGAAGATGAATATTATGAATTAATGGAATATCATAGTAGAGATAACTTTATATTAAGAGACTGGATAAAAGATTATACAAATGAGCCAGAAAGCAAGTTAGTACCGTTTGTTGAAATTCTTAAACGTGCTTATCCGGAGTACATAATTGACAGGTCTACTGAAGCTAAAAATGGATTGTTCTTTCAAAATTATCCGGAGTTGTCTGTTGGCTATAGTTTTAAGAATAGTAATGCAAGAGCTAGAATTTATTTACATGATACAGAAAGCATATATTCTTCCATAAATGATAATTTAGAAAATCTGATTGAATGTTTGAAAATTACAAAAGATTCACTATGCATTGTTGGATGTGAGCCGGTAGGAGAGTTGAAAAGAATATTTTGTTATCGTCTTAGTAAAAAGCAAGAATTTAATGAGGCAGTTGAAGACTTGGTAAAGTCTGTGATGGCAGATATGTATAAATATGAGGTTTAGAATATGAAGAGTCAGAAATGGCTCTTTTTTTAATGGGGGTGATTATATGGGAAGACGAGGAGTTCCGAATAAAACGAACAAATGGGAAACGCATATACAACCACGTCTTTCAGAAATAAGTCAGTGGTTAGTAGATGGGGAACAGGTTTTAGATATATGTAAGAAGTTAGAAATACACCATGACACGTGGTATCGTTATCTAAAAGAAAATGAGGTTTTTTCCGAATTGGTGGATATGTCCCGAACCGCTGTAAATAATAAGGTTGAGCGGTCGTTATTGCGTCTTTGTATGGGTTTTGAGTACGAAGAGATAAAGACTATCGTGGAAGAGGATAAGAGCGGTAAAAAACGCACACGTGTTGAGAAAACAAAGAAATATCAACCACCGTCATCCAATGCATTATCATTTTGGTTACGTAATCGTGCACCAGATCAATGGAATGATAAGCGTGAGTTGATATTAGATACCAAGGATAATGAAGAAGCTAGGAAAAAGTTGTTTCTTGAAATGATAGAAGCGGAGATTATTGAAGTAGAGTGTGAAGAAGATCAAGCTCAGTTGGTTGATTCTGAGGAGCGTTATGAATCAGAATAATATTATGTCGCCAGTAATTTGATAGATAAACCGGAAATTTACAGCGACAAATCCCATAAATACGTTATGAATAAGTGAAAACTGGACACATAATGACTGCTATCGGTGCAGCTATTCATGCGAGTATAACTTGCTATTAAGTACCTTCAACGGTAACATATGACTACTAAATCGTTGGAGGTGCTTTTATTATGGAACTAGATTATATTGAATTATTTAAAATGTATCTGTATGAACAGGAACGCAGTCAAAATACTATCGATTGCTACAGCAGGGATATTAGGCAGCTTAGGGGGTATACTTCTAATTATGGCGATGTGGGGTTGCAGGACTTGGCACAAATAAATTTGACACATTTTTCAAAAGTTTTGAAGTCGAGTGGTCAATCTTATAAGACCATTAATCGAAAGATTACATCTATAAATTCATTTTACAAGTTCATGTATGATAAGGGATATGTAGAACATTTACTTTCAGTGAAGCCATTGAAAATTCGTATTGGTAATGAATTTAAAGGGTTATCCAATCAGGAATTATGGAAGATTAGAACAGTGATTCATAAATCAAATAACAAAATGCATATATGCCTATTCGAATTACTTTACAATACCGGCATTAGAATATCAGAGTTAGTAAATTTGAATCTTGATTCGATAGCTATATCAGCAAGAAAAGGAAATATCATTGTTTTAGGTAAGGGAGAAGTTGTGCGAGAGATTCCATTGAACAAAGAGGCTCGCAAGGCAGTAGCGGACTATTTGGAAATAAGACATAAAGTTGAAGGAAATTTGCTAATCGGTCAAAGGGGAAATCTTAAACAAAGTGGCGTTAATCGTATTTTGAAGAAATATGGCAATCAGATGGGTATTGAAATATCGGCTCATAAACTAAGACATACATTTGGATTTCAATTAGCGCAAAAGAATACTTCTCCATATGTTATTCAGAATCTTTTGGGTCATGCGAATGTAAGTACATCAAGCATATATTGTCAATCAACATCAAGTGAAAAAATTAAAGCAATAGAATTAATTGATTAGAGGGGATAAAAATAAAAGATAAAGAGAATTTAATGTTTGCGTACCTGAAAAAATACTTCTCGCCAACAAAGATTAAACAGTTGGTTGAGGAGTTTTCTTTTGCAGAATTACGTAAGTTATTGGGGGAAATGGATATTGAATTTTTTGCTCGGTGCTATTGTCCTAAATACTTTGATAGGGAGTTTGGGCAGTTCCATCGTGAATTATTCGATGAATTAAAGAAAATGCTAGACACTAAAGGGTCGATTGAATGTTTTGGATTGCCAAGGGAACATGGTAAGAGCACAATCAACTCTTTTTTATTGCCATTATATGTAATCTTGTATAACAAGTCACAATTTACATTAATTATTTCAGCAACAGAATCAATAGCAGTACCATTTTTGGATATGATTAAGTCGGAGCTTGAAGAAAATGAAATGTTGATTGAGGACTTTGGAATACAAAAAGGTAACCGGTGGAACAATAATGAAATATGGTTAAAAACGTCAAGTGGTGTTGATAGTTGTATTATGATTCGTGGTATTGATGGCTCATTGAGGGGTGTTCATTATAAACAACATAGACCAACATTGGTATTAATTGATGATTTGCTTAAGGATGATACCGTTAGAAGTGAAACCAAACGTGAACAGATTAAGTCAACATTCAGAGATGTTGTTCTGCCAATTGGGACAAGAGATACGAATATTCTTGTAGTTGGAACGGTAATGCATGAAGAAGATATTATGAGTGACTTGCTGAAAGGTAAAATTGCAGGAGTTCGTAGTATTAGAAAATCAGCTATCATCGGATGGTCACCGAGAGATGATTTATGGGGTGAATGGGAAAAACTATATAATGATTTAAATGATGAAGACCGGTTGGAAACTGCTAGGTCTTTTTTTGATGCCCGAAAACAGGAAATGTTGGAAGGAACTTCTATATTATGGAAGGAATATCTTGATTATTATTATTTGATGACGAAGAAGCAGGCTATGGGAGATAGGTCATTTTATAAAGAAATGCAAAATGATCCAAGGTCTTCAGATGAATATATTTTTCAAGAAATAAGTTATTGGGATAAATTACTATCATTTTCTGAATTGGAAATTATTATGGCGATTGACCCTGCTATAAAGGCATCAAAACGAAGTGATTATTCTGCTATAACAATTTTAGGTCAACATAGAAAAACAAAGCAGATTTATGTGATTGATGGTTCGATACATAAAGTGCTGCCAGATGGATTGTTTCAGATTGCCATTGATAAATTGAGGAATTATCCGGTTGATAGAATTTTATTTGAAACGGTACAGGCTCAGGACTATATCAAAACAAAATTTGAAGAGGAACTATGGAACAATAAAATCTATGTACCAATAGAAGCAGTCATTCCAAAAGGGAATAAACATGAACGTATTATAAGCCTAGAGCCGGATATTAAGAAATCTCATATTCTTTTCAATGCAGATAATGTAGCGTATAATAGACAAGTAAAAGATTATAATAAAAATGCCAAGAATGATGATGCACCGGATAGTTTATATATGGCAGTACAAGGTGTTCAAGGAACGAAGAGGCTGAAGTTTTATAATAGAGAAAAAGTATTTGTGTAGAGAAGGATTTGATATGGATGATTTATTAAAGGAATTATATGTTCGTTATGGGAATTTCTTGTATACCGGTAAACCGATTAGATCAATTCAAACAGCATTACGGATTTATAAAGAGGGAGCTAAAGATATAAGGGAACTTGAAGAGAAGATAAAAAAATACGAAATTAAAGATTTCAAACAAAAAATGAATGGAGAATATAGCGAACTGGTTGAAGAGATGAAGTTCACACAACCATGTTCCTTTTCGATGCAAATGATCTATATTTGGCTAGTCCTGGATTCAATGGATGAAGAGTTTTTTAATGTAATAAATATTGAGAAATTGCGATTATATCAGATAGTACAGTCCATTACATTTTATTTATTATTTCTACAAACTGATGCTTTTTCAGATATAAGATTATCTCAAAATGCTCGAAAATTTATTTTTGGTCGAGAAGATTTCTATATAGGTCTTACAGAAGCAAAAAAAGTATGTTGGAGCATATCTGAGGAAGATTTTTATAAATTTCAAAATTTATTTGCTTTTGATATTAATAAAAATGATGTTGAAGAACTTAATGAAGTTCAGCTATTTTTAGAAGGTGAAAGTGTATTTTTGCTATGGATAAATGATTTCTTAGAATATATATTACTTGATATTGAAAAGAAGTATCTAAATTGGTCAAAATCTGAAAAGTATTCAAATGATAAAGGATTCGGATTTGAGAGAATGGTTTATGGATTTACATCACAATTTTTTGAAAACATAAAGTGTAATGTATTTTATCATGAGAAGAATAAAAAATCAGAACTTGATATTATTATTGAAGATGGAAAATATTTAATTATTGTTGAATGTAAATCAGGAACAATAGATTTAGGAAATGCTTCTTCAAATAAGGAGATTAAGATAAAGGTTAATAATAAGCTTAAGAAAGCTTATAAAACACTTGATAGAATAGCCAATTATATTGATAAAAATGACATAATTGAATTTGTAGATAAAAATAATATGATTTTATTCAAAGCGCAAAAAAAAGACTATGAAATTATTTATCTACATTTGTCAATGTATTCGATGGATTCGATAGCTTCAAGTATTCATATTTTGAATGATAAATATTTTGTATCTACGGAGATACCTAAATTAACTTTATCATTTGAACACTTTTTAGCTATATGTATAGATTGTTTTGAAAAGAAAACGTCGATTGGTAAGTACTTAGTGAATAGAAGAGATTTATTAGTAAAATACCCAGAAATGAAATTTGACAATAATGAGCTTGATTTATACTATCAATTAACAAATAGATCAATGCTTCAAGATTTTATAAAAGATCAATTGTTTGATAATTTCAATAATGATATAAGATTTACCTCAACATTTAAAGATTCTCAGGGGAAAGATACGCGACCTGCAAGTACTCTTCTTAGGCAGATGGAAAATAGGCTGTTTTCTATGATTATTGACCTGGGAAAACGTTCATTTGGTTTAAATAAAAGGTATATTAATTATATGAATCAATATTTAAGAAAAGAGAAGAACAATTATTAAAAAACAATAAAACACTTGTAATAAAGGTGAGTATATAGTAGTATCTGTTTATAGCTAGTCATCCTTTCACGTGCGTCTAAGCACATATATGACTAGACTATAACCCTTATTAATTATTTATACTCCCCTCATCAAAGGAAGCTCTCGGAGCTTCTTTTACTTTGCAGTTTTTTATTGAATGGGGGATGAGAAGTATTGGAAATAAATAAAGAATTAATAGTAGAATTAGTCGGTGAGCTTCGATCTAAACGGTCGGGGCTCTTTTTATATCAGCAATATTATGAAGGAAAGCATGATATTGTTCGAAGTTACGCCATGCAGGAAGCTAGAAGTAACATTAAGGTGGTCTGCAACTTTCCAAAGAAATTTATTGAAGAGGAAATATCCTATACATTAGCCAATCCGGTGAATTACATTTCTTCTAATGATGATGTAACCGTTCTGGATAACATCGACTTAGCTTTCTCCACTTGGGAAAAAGTACATAACATTGAGTTGTTGAAACAAGCTTTGATATTTGGAGAAGCTTATGAACTGAATTATATTAATCAAGAGGGCGAGTTTCGTGCAGCAGTCTATTCGCCAAGGGATATGTTGATTGTTGAGAATGAAACGGTGGATAAGTCGGTAATAATTGCTATCCATCTGTTTACAAAAAACAGTCTGGATGATACCGAGTTTTTGGATGTGTATATTGGAAAACGGATTTATCATTATGAAGTGGATTTAGGGTATGAATATGGACTAAAAGAATTAGGAGAAGATAGTCATATATTTAATGGTGTACCGGTATCAGTGTGTAAAGCGAACTTGGAATCCATGAGTATGATTGATGATATTAAAACACTCAATGACAGTTACAATAATGTCTTAAGTGACTTGGTGAATGAAGTATCCGATTTTAGAAATGCATTTTTAACCATTGTCGGTGCTGAGTTAGAAAAAGATGATGTGGGTCGACTAAAGGAAGAGGGCATTATTCAAATCCCAAAAGATGCAAAAGTGGATTTCTTGATTAAAAATATCAATGATTCTTTCGTTCAGGGATTATTGACGACCCTTGAGAAGAAGATATATCAAATGGCGAGTCATATTGATACGAATGAGAAGATTCAAGCCAATACATCAAGTTTGGCATTACGAAGCCGCTTGATATCATTAGAAAATAAATGTTCCTTATTACAGGCGATGCTTGAAATGACCATTAGAGAGCGATTGAAACGGTTCTTTGCATTTTTAAAAGTACAAAGTGGTGTTGACTATGATTATCGAAGGATTAAATTGAAGTTTACCAGTAACGTCCCAACAGACTTAGCGGTGACAGCTCAGGTTATTACCCAGTTGCAGAACACGATATCTCAAGAAACAGCATTATCTTTATTACCATTTGTTGAAAATCCAAAACTGGAATTGGAACGATATCTGAAAGAGCAGGAACGATATGGTGAATCCTTATTAAGTGAGGCACAAAATGAGTCTGCGTAGGGACGTTCAGGATTTAAGAGAAGAGATGGAAAAATATGGTGGTAAGGGTATGGACGTTGTATATAAAGCCTACAAAAAAAGTCTTGAATTGATACAGATGCAAATCGCTAGAATATATATGGATTATTCGAAAGATGGGGAACTGCTTCTTAGCAGACGACAACGATTTACTATTCTGAAACGTTTGGAAGAACAGATTAAGGAACAAGCTGATATTCTTGGTAAACTTGATGAACAAACGACAACTGAATTATTGAAAGAAATCTATGAAGAAAGTTTTTATAAAGCCGCTTATATGATAGATAAAGGTTTAGAGATGAGCATTAATGTTGCTATCATTCGACCGGAGTTTATTCAAGCGGCTGTTTTTATGCCCATTGAAGGTGAGAAGTTTTCAGACCGAATATGGACAAATAAAGAGAAGTTGGTTAAGAAATTAAGAAGTGAAATCGAAAGGGGTATGATACAAGGGGATTCTATAGATAAAATGGCAAGACGAATAAGACGTACATTTGGTTCCAGTGCATATGAATCAAAGCGATTGATGCGAACTGAGATGGCTAGATGTATGACCATGGCACAAGATAAGGTTTATAAGGAAAGCGGTGTTGTAAAACAAATTTTATTTGATGCAACCCTTGACCAGAAAACTTCGGATATATGTCAGGAGCGTGATGGGCATCTGTATGATATCGAATCGGATTATCCAAAACCACCATTACATCCTAATTGTAGAAGTTGTATTGTGCCAGTGGTTGATGGATGGTCACCAACAAAGAAACGTGAAAATATGAAAAATAGTAATGATGAGAAACCACTGATTGACTATTCAAGTTATGAGACTTGGAAAGCATCAAAAAATATTGATTAATCTTGAGGGATGAGAATTATAACCGATGGGGATAAGCACATCACTCAAACTGGGAGGATAAATAATGGAAGAAAATGTAAATGAAGTAACAGAGGTTGAAGAAGTAACGGGTGACAATCAGGATCAAAATAATCAAGCCAGCATTAATGTAGAAGAATTAATTGATAATCCTGAATTCAAAAAGTTTATGGAGTCTTATGCGGACAAACGTGTAACGGATGCAGTGAAGACAACAACTAAAAAATTGAAAGCGACCTATGAAAAAGAAAAGAAGGAAGCACAAATGTCCCAAGAAGAGATTCTTCAACAAAAAGAGAAAGAGCTATATGAACGTGAATTGAAGCTTGAAAAGATTGCTTATTTCAAAGAGAAAGACTATGCCCTAGATTTATTAGATTATGTCGATGGAGAAACCATTGAAGATATTCAAGAAAAGGCAGATGGGTTACAGTCGGTTTTAGAACAGGTGATTGAAAAGGCAGTGAATGAACGATTAAAAGATGGGTACGTTCCACCAAAGTCGACAAGCAAAGGAACTAAAGAAGAGAGTATTGGGTTGAAATTGGCGAAGCAAGTATCTGGACGTCAAAAGTCAACAGAAGAACAACAACAAGTATATTTTAAATAGGGGGATGAATTATGAGATTCGTAGAAACAGATTACAGTAACAAAAAAGAGATATTAAAGTTTATAGACCACTATGTAGCCATTGGGGTTATGGTGGATGATACCGACATCACAGCTGATGAGGATGGAAAGAAGATTGTAGCAGCAGGAACCATTGTTGGGGGAGCATCTCAATCAGCATTAGCAAATAGTACAGAACCGGTAGCAAAGAAAAATACACAAGGAACCGATGCAACCGAAGCAGAAGGTATTTTATTAGAAGATGTAGACGTTACCTATGGTAATGCGTCAGGAGCCATGATTATTCATGGATTTATTGATGTGAACAAATTACCGGAAGCACCGGCAGCCGATGCCGTCACAGCACTTAGACAGATTACATT
>AYRG01000013.1_pt1 | contig 74716 bp, 60 predicted proteins | sample 183771 | NCBI WGS metagenome assembly AYRG01 (sample SAMN02391472, study PRJNA226580) | bioreactor metagenome | isolation source: day 33 sample from continuous culture bioreactor with low C:N ratio... | place: Germany: Bremen
AAAATAAGAATTGAAAGCATTGATTTTTCAGGCTTTGTAATTCCGAGAGACTATAATATATTATAAGGAGGTCATCTTTATGACCAAATATCGCGAAATACTTAGGCTCCATTCCATGGGACTGAGCCAACAAAACATTGCCTATAGCTGCAGTGTATCCAAAAAGACTGTTAATAAAGTCTTAAAGCGCGCCAATGAAATGGATATTTCCTGGCCGTTACCAGACTCTCAAACAGACAAGACGTTATCTGACTTGATATTTCCTAAATCAGATAAGACTGCTACAGAAAAACGCTTGCCAAACTTCACCTACATCCGTTCTTAGCTTCTCAAGAACGGTGTTAGCAAAAAGCTTTTATGAACTGAATACATGGAAGAATGCCGCCTTAACGGCGATGAACCACTTATGTATTCACAGTTTTGTTATCACATCCAGCAAGATGAACAGAAACGTCGTGCTACCATGCACATCAATAGAAAGCCTGGTGAACAGGTTGAAGTTGATTGGGCTGGTGATCCTGCTAAGATTATCGACCCTGATACAGGTGAAATCATTGATGCATATCTCTTTGTCGGAGTTATGACGTATAGCCAGTACGCTTTTGTAGAAGCATTTATCAACGAGAAACAACAAGCATGGATTACAGCTCATGTTCACATGTATGAATACTTTGGTGGCGTAGCTAAAATCCTTGTTCCGGATAATTGTAAGACTGCTGTTATCCATAACAAAGGCTGGTACACCCAGAAGCTAAATAAAACCTATCATGAAATGGCTGAACACTATAATACAGCCATCATACCGGCTAGGGTGCGAAAACCAAAAGATAAACCCAATGCCGAAGGCGTAGTAGGCAACATATCCACTTGGATTACTGCTAAGTTAAGGAATGAACAATTCTTCTCACTAGCTGAACTAAATGCAGCAATACGTGAAGAACTGGCAGAGTTTAATGCTAAAGACTTTCAAAAGAAAGAAGGTAGCAGATTGAGTCTCTTCCACAACGAAGAATTGCCCTACCTAAGCACACTACCTACTACCTCTTACGAACTGGCGGATTGGAAACAAGCCACCGTCCAGTTTAATTATCACATATCCGTGGAACAAATGCTATACTCTGTTCCTTTTGAATACATAAAACGTAAGGTTGATGTACGAATAACCGATACGGTCATTGAAATTTTTTATAATCACAACCGCATTGCCTCTCACAAACGTCTTATCGGACGAAAGGGACAATATAGCACCATCACTGAACACATGCCACCCGATCATCAAAAGTACCTAGAATGGAATGGCGACCGATTCAGACAATGGGCCAAGCGGATTGGAAACAATACATTTATGGCAGTTGATGCCATTCTTACCTCAAAACGTGTGGAGCAACAGACATACCGTAGTTGTATGGGACTTCTCAAACTAGCTGACAAGCATTCAGATCAACAATTAGAAGCTGCTTGTGAAAAGGCATTAGGCTTTACGGCTAGTCCCAGTTATTAGAGTATTAAAAACATTCTTACGACTGGTATTACGGAGAAAATCAAACCAGCTAAGGATGAATCCGCACCCAACAAATACGGCGTTACACGTGGCGCTAAATACTACGGAGGTAAGAAATAATGATAACTAATAGTACAACTGATAAGCTTATCGAAATGCGATTAACAGCCATGTCAGAAGCATTCCGTCAACAACTGTCTGACCCTGCAATGAAGGATATGGACTTTGAAGAACGCTTTGGCATGATGGTTGATATCGAATATACAAGACGTAAAAACAATCGTCTAAACCGATTGATCAAAAATGCTGAATTCGAACAACCAGATGCCTATATTTTGGATATTGATTACACTTCAGGTCGCAAGTTAAATAAAAATCTTATTAAGAAACTTGCCACTTGTGATTATATATCTGAACACCGAAACATATTTATTACCGGTGCAACAAGCTGTGGTAAAACTTATATGGCTAATGCTTTTGGAATGGAAGCATGTAAACAGTTTTATAAAACCAAGTACGTTCGCCTTCCTGACTTACTGCTTGATATCGAGTACGCAAGGCAAGAGGGTAACTATAAAAAGGTTCTTGCCAAATATGCAAACCCAATATTACTCATCATCGATGAATGGTTATTATTAAAGCCAACACCATCTGAACAAAAGGATATCTTTGAACTTCTACATCACAGAAGGAAAAGATCCTCAACCATCTTGTGTTCTCAATACAGACATGAAGGATGGTATGATCAATTAGGTGGTGATGACTCAACCTTGGCTGACGCCATACTTGACCGCATCGTACACGATGCATATATGATAAATATCACCAGCATTGATGAGACAAAGGATCTTTCAATGCGTGAGGTATATGGATTAGACAAAAATCTAATCGAATAACAATCTAGCGGTATCGTAAGTCCGGATTTGCGGTTTCCACCGCACCGAACACGCGGTACTAATCAACCGTAATATGCAGTGGTCGGTGTACTCATTAATACAATATTCTGTCAATTATCTTTCTAAGAAAACGGACACCACTTCTAAAAATGCCCGTTTTCTTAAATACTCATTTTGTCGATGGTACATATATAGCTTATCACAGCACATGTGAATCAACATAATCGGTCTCATCTGGGATTCATTGCCGCTGCTCTGGCTTCATCACATTAACTCTCATCACTTCCAACACCAACAATGAAACTCCCCATATAACCTTACCGCCTCCCCCACCCAGCTAACCTTTATATTTATATGAGGCTCTGCTGTTTGGTGGTTAATCTCTACTGAATAAATCTCTTGTGTAGACCTTGTCCACTACATCTTTTAATTCATCTGACAATCTATTTGCAACGATAACATCAGAAATCTTCTTGAACTCATCAAAGTCTTTGATTACTCTCGAATGGAAGAATTCATCTTCATGAAGTGCAGGCTCAAATACTACGACCTCAATACCTTTAGCTTTGATTCTCTTCATTACACCTTGTATCGCAGATTGTCTGAAGTTATCAGAATCCATCTTCATTGTAAGCCTGTAAATACCAACTATCTTCGGTTGTCTTTTAATAATCATATCAGCGATATGGTCTTTTCTTGTACGGTTAGCATCTACTATCGCAGACATCACGTTTTGGGGCACATCTTGGTAATTGGATAATAATTGTTTTGTATCTTTAGGCAAGCAGTATCCTCCATAACCAAATGATGGGTTATTGTAGTAATTACCGATACGTGGGTCCAGCCCAACACCCTCAATTATCTGCTTAGTATTAAGCCCCCTTACTTCTGCGTATGAGTCAAGCTCGTTGAAATATGCTACTCTAAGGGCAAGGTAAGTATTAGCAAACAATTTAATCGCTTCTGCTTCTGTTGCATCTGTATAAAGAATCGGAATGTCTTTTTTAATTGCACCTTGAGCTAATAACTCAGCAAACACTTTAGCTCTCTCTGATTGCTCTCCAACCACTATTCTAGATGGATAGAGGTTATCATATAAAGCCTTACCTTCTCTTAAGAACTCTGGTGAAAAGATGATGTTCTCAGTATCAAACATTTCTCTTACCTTTTCTGTATATCCAACAGGCACTGTGGACTTAATAACCATTACAGCATCTGGATTTATCGATAATACATTTGCAATTATAGCTTCTACAGTTCTTGTATTGAAATAATTCTTCTCCGGATCATAGTTTGTTGGTGTTGAAATGATGACATAATCAGCATGTTTATAAGCCTCATAATTATCTGTAGTCGCAATTAAGTTTAGATTTTTTGTTGCTAGATACTCCTCAACCTCAGGATCGATGATTGGAGACTTTTTATTGTTTATCATGTCAACTTTGTCTTTAATGATATCCAGTGCGATGACTTCATTGTGTTGTGCTAATAGAATAGCATTTGATAAACCAACATAACCTGTTCCGGCTACTGTTATCTTCATTAATTCTTACCCCCTTGTTTATGTAAGGTCATGAAGACCTTAGATTCATTCGGTTTTTGATTATGGCTATCATTCTCAACCAACCTATTTCTCTACCTTATAATGCTCCTCATACCATTCAACGAATTTCTTAAGTCCGTCTTCAATACTCGTAGATGGTTTGAAATTAATATCTCTTTCTAAGTCGCTTACATCAGCATAGGTTCTTAATACATCTCCAGGTTGCATATCCATATAGATTTTCTCTGCTTCTTTTCCAAGTGCAGATTCTAAAGCATTAATAAATCTCATTAGCTGTACTGGATTGTTGTTCCCGATATTATAAATCTTGTAAGGTGCAAAGCTTGTACTTAAATCATCCTTACTTTCATCCCATTCTTTATTAGCAGTTGGAGCCTTATCGATAAGCTTCACGATACCTTCTACAATGTCATCAATGTAAGTGAAGTCTCTTTCCATCTTTCCGTGGTTAAACACTTTTATAGGCTTTCCAGCTAAGATGTCCTTCGTGAATGAGAAGTAAGCCATATCAGGTCTTCCATAAGGACCATAAACAGTAAAGAATCTTAGTCCGGTTGTTGGAATACCATACAAATGACTGTAAGTATGAGCCATCAACTCATTTGATTTCTTCGTTGCTGCATAAAGCGACACCGGATGATCCACATTATGATTCGTAGAGAATGGCGCTACCTTATTACCACCATAGACAGAGCTTGAAGAAGCATAAAGAAGATGCTCCACTGGATAGTTTCTACAAGCTTCTAATATATTCATAAATCCAGTCAAGTTTGAATCCACATAAGCATAGGGATTCTCAATAGAGTACCGCACTCCTGCTTGAGCCGCTAAATTTATGACATGAGTTGGTTGGTAGGTTTCAAAGATATTGTCTACTGTAGCCTTGTCTTTTAGATCTACCTTATGAAAATTGAAGTTATTATACTTACCTAAAATTTCAAGTCTAGATTGTTTTAGGCTTGGATCATAATAGTCATTCAAGTTATCAATTCCAATTATCTGATAGGAATCATCAAGTAATTTCTTTGAAAGGTGAGATCCGATAAAACCGGCAGCACCTGTTATTAGTATTTTCACTTTAATTGCACTCCCTCCATAAAATACCCTAGTATATTTTTCAACTTACTTTTACACTAATTTTTATTCATGTCCATTATTGACTTGATTAATATTTGTTTAACATACTCCAATTGTTTTTCAATTGCCTTAAGATTATAGCGAAGTATAAGCCAAACCAAACGAATGCAAGAAGAATTGATTCTAATATGCTTCCCATTATCTTTTCTATGTTTAATTGTTCTTTAAGCAACATAAAAACTAATGCAAATACAGCATTTATTATTGTAATTCGTGCAACTTTTTTCCAGGGGAAAATTCGTTTAAACTTAATATCAATGCTTTTAGCAGTTGCTATCAATTGCAATATCTGGACTAACAATATAGTTATTAACGTAGCTATAGATGGGCCAATGAAACCAAAAATCAAATAAAACACATAATTTAGTACTATATTAATACCTAGTGATACCAAAGAACTATAAAAAATTAACTTTGTTTTGCCAATAGAATTTAGGACCATCCCAAAGTAAGTTACTCTCAATAAAAGTACTAAACTATAGACTCTAAAGACATCTACCCCTGGTAAGTATTTACTAGAATAAAGTAAGTTTATGACATCTGGAGCAAAAGCAATTAAACCAAATGAGAAGTAACATATAATAATATATGACGCTTCTATTGAATGAGCCCAAACATTTACTGCTGTTTCATATTCTCTATCCTTTAGCAGTCTAACCAATCTTGGCATCAAAACCGCAGTCATTGCACTTGCAATAATCGTAACTGGCATTTCCCTTGCAGCATTTGTATAAATAGCAATATCTTCTGTTGAAAAAAACCTACCAATTACTAATTTATCAAGCTCAACGCTGAATTTCCCTACAACAGAAGCTAATCCAATTGGTAGAGAAAATTTGAGTATCATTCGGACATCTTTGCGACTAAAGTAGGGATAAATTTTACCTGCGGTCCTAAAAACAATAAAATATACAGATAAAGCCAATAAAAATTCAGCCAAAATATATAATATCATAAAATGATTAAATGATAAACTCATTGATTCAATTATGAGTATTATAAGTAATACAATAATGCTATTTAGAATTCTAAAAAACATGATACTATTTGGCCTGCCGTATATAATCAGTACATGATCTATGCTTGAAAGGATAATTTTTGTCCAAGGAAAAATAGCTAAAACATATATAAAGTTTTTGATTAACATATTGTCAAAATAATTTGCTATCATAGGTGTTGTTAATACTAGTACAAGACCTGTGATAAACCCAAGAAAAGTAGAAATAGTATAATATATCGACAAGAACTTTTGCTTTTCGTCATCTGTTTCAGCGCGAGCCAAAAAAAAATTTATACTATTTGGTAATCCCATCATTAATATTGTCGTTGTCAAATTAATAACTAATAGCAATTGTGAATATGTTCCATATTCTTCCAGGGTTCTAAATCGAGATAACAACATAGCTGTAATCATTGATATACCCATGGTTATTATTTTAGATACTGTTAATTTTAATGCATCACTAGCTATTGATTGTTTCAAATCATTCATCACGTTTTATCCCTTGCACAATTTTATCAATTTCTACTTCAGTCAAATATGGATGCATTGGCAAAGAAATCACTATATCACAAAGCTCATTTGTCACTTCAAAGTCTTTATCATCGTAGTCATATACTGCGAATGCGCCTTGCTTATGCATAGGTTTCGCATAATATACCATGCTTGGAATACCTTCTTCTTTTAACTTAACTTGTAAAGCATCTCTTTCTTCTGTGTTCTTTAACTTTATCGTATACTGGGCAAAGCTTGATACATATCCCTCTGGAATAACTGGTGTTTCTACAACACCTTTAAGCATCTCAGTATATAGTCTATACACTCTATTTACATCTTCCAGTTCATGTTCAATAAAAGCTGTTAACTTAACATTTAGAATAGCAGCTTGAATTGAATCAAGTCTCGAGTTAACTCCTATTCTCACGTTGTCATACTTATCATCACCTTTACCATGAACCTTCAATGAATTAAGAAGTTCAGCTAACTCGTCATCATTTGTAAAAATTGCTCCACCATCACCATAGCATCCTAATGGTTTTGCAGGGAAGAATGATGTTGTAGCCGCATCGCCAAAGCTACAAGCTTTCTTACCATTAATACTTCCGCCAAATCCTTGAGCTGCATCCTCTAAAACTCTTAAATTATACTTCTTTGCTATTCTATCTATTTCAACATGATTAGCAGGTAAACCAAATAAATCAACAGGAATAACCATCTTTGGAGTAAGCTTACCTTCATTGATTACTTTATTTATTGATTTTTCAAGTTTATCAGTATCAATATTAAACGTATCCCTATCAACATCTACAAAAATTGGTGTAGCTCCTCTAAAGGAAACAACCTCTCCCGTTGAAAAAAATGTAAAGTCTGGAACGAAAACAGCATCTCCTTCTTTTATATCCCATGCCATCATAAGGAGAGTCATGGCTTCAGTTCCATTTGCACATGTAATACAATGTTTTACACCTATATATTCAGAAAGTCTCTGTTCTAAGCTGTTCACTTCTTTTCCGCCAATGAAATTGGTATTATTTATTACTTCTTGGATTGCTGCATCAACTTCACATTTATATTTCTCATATTGGGTTTTTAAATCTCTAAATTCCATGACTATCACTCCTCTTCAATATTAACTAAATATTTGATAACAATTAACACTAATTAAAATCATCTGCCAATTTTCGATAAATTTTAATCATCTCTTCGACATTGTTGTTCCAATCATAATTATCTAACACTCTTTTTCTAGACTCTTCCCCAAAATCATTTCTCAAATCATTATTGTAGTACAATTCATTCATTTTTTCTGACATCATACTATCATTGCCTCTCTCTACGATAAACCCTGTTTTTTTATCTAGAATAACTTCTTTTAGTCCTTCAGCATCTGTTGCAATCACTGGCACTTTACAAGACATCGCCTCAACTGCTGCAACTCCGAAGCTCTCAGAGTAACTTCCTAAACAAAAAACATCGATATTATTTAAAACTTTTGGCACTAGCTCATAATCGATATATCCTTTAAAATTGACATTATTTTTAATACCTAATTTTTCTGTCAAGTCAATTAATCGTTTTTTATCTCGCCCATCTCCATATATATCAAGAACAGTATTATCTTTATGTTTTTCATTCAAAATCAAGAATTTACCATAAGCTTTGATAACTGTATCAATCCCATAAACTGGTGCTAGAGTCTTCACAATACCAAACACAAATTTTTCCTTCTTTAGTTTTAAATCGCACTCACTTTTAAATAGAAAAGTATCTACACCAAATGGTGTAATCTTGCATTCCATATCTTTGTCCATTATTTCATTAACTTTTGCTGCCATACATGCACTAGTTGAAGCGATTGCATTAGCATGTGTCAAGTTTTTTTTAATAACTGTTTTGTGAATGACACTTTTTTGGGGAAATAAATAGATGTCAGATCCCCACACTGATAATAATAATGGACTTAATCTAGCAAGCCTAGCTAGTGTACCATAACCACTTGCATAATGTGCATTCACTAAATCTGGTTGTATCATTTTGAATATTTTTCTGAGTTGCATATAATTCAGGTAATAACCTTGGATTCCACTATACTTTAAAAGAAATATTTTTATTTTCGGATTAAGTTTTTTAGCAACACATTCGGCATTTGGTGACGGCTGTGAAACTAAGTATACCTCTATTTCTTTTTCAGCTAATGTGTTTACCCACCTAATTGTATGAATGCTTTCAATATTTGATAAAAATAATATCTTCATATAATAATGGTTTGATTAATAATAATCATCCCGACCTCCTTGTTTATTTTTGAAACTAATAGTGAATTAGTAAATTCCTACATGACATGATGCCTATACTTACTTTTTATGCCTCCATAAAAATTGCTCATAAAATCCAAGCATTACTTTTTCTTGATTTTCAACATTATACTCTTTTATTATTTTTTCTTTTGAGTTCATTCCCATTCGTATTCTTTGTTCAGGATTTTTTATTAAATATTCTATTTTATCAGCCATAGCAATTATTGATTCAGATGTTATAAACCCTGATATGTTGTCATCAATTATTAACTCTGCACCATCTCCACCATTTACAATCGGAACACATTCATATGACATTGCTTCAAGCAAAGCGTTATTACAATAAACTAAATCTGTTGGAAGGATGAAAATTGAAGATTGTTCGAAAAATGTATGAGTATCATTAGTAAACGTATAACATTTGATAATATCATCTAATTTTTTCTCTTTAATTCTTTTTTTAAACTCTAATTCCAATTTATCCGTCTCATATGCTTTTAAATTTCCTTCTGTAAATCCAACAACATCCATATTGAAATCAATATCTCTTTTTTTTAACTCTTCTGCTATTTCAATTAGTCGTAAAGGATTTCTGAATTTTTTCAGCGAATTCAAATACAAAATTCTATTGCTAAATTTTACAGTCTTTTTGTCAGGTACAGGAACTGCGTTATGCACAAAAACTACATGATCTAATTTAGCAATGTTATAATCAATAAAATATTTTGGCATGTACAGTTCTCTTAGTGAAATAAGATTTGCAGACCTTAATGCAAACATATTTGCTATTTTCCTATGTAGAGAATGGGTTTTCCAATTCAATATTTCACCACCTCTACATTTAACAAATATTGGTATCCTTTTAACTTTCGCATATAGTACATAAAAAAACAAATCCCAAGTGCGTAACCCTAAATAAAATTCAATGTGCATCGGCTTTTCAGTTTTAATTTTCTTAATATAATTTTTCCAATCAACAAATGAATTATATGTTAATCTGACAACGTCAATCTTCTCTTTAATTTCATTTTCAATACCAATCCCATACCTATCTGTAGCAAAGTATACAGTTGATAATCCCGTTTTCTTGAACTGCTTATTTAGATAATATGCTTTATGAGTTAGTTGATCTTGTCCCACATCAAATAACACCATTTTACTTTTTCTAGTATTTATTCTTAGTCTGCCTTTTTCAACCATAGTTTCTTTTGGAGCAGTAGGAATACTATATTCTTTTAATTTATAAGAAAATCTATAATCTTTCATAACTTTCACCACCTCGATATCTACATTCACATTTACTTGTTGTTTTTTTTTTATTTCATTAATCTGACATAATAATCATTTTTACTCAAAACAATCAGATGATTAAATCTAATCACGAATAACATTGCATAAATTTCTTATAATTATAATTAAACCTCTTTCGACGCTACATATTTTACATTGCAAACTGATTTTTTATAATCAAATGGTTTAAGTTGCTTGTTGATAATATATAAAACTGGAAATGTAGTTAAACCTTTTTGAAAAGCAGTTGCTAAATCTCCACCAATAGCAAACCCGAAATAAAAGAATAGAATTGCTACGTAATATGTGTTGCTAAATTTTACGTGATCTTTAATTTTCAAATAAAATCTATCAATTTTCTTTCCAATAACACCAATCAAAACAGCATATATAGAGACCCATAATAAACCACCACTATAATAAGCCGCTGCGATTATTCCAGAAGGAACTTGTATTAGATTTGGAACTCCTGACAAATACATCGAATTATAATAAGTTATGGTAGGTGGTTTAGTAATACCTAGTAATTTAGATGGTACAATCGAAATTATTGAATAAATTATTTCCATGAAAAGATTAGGAGCATGTGTGCCATCGTTGACTACTCTTAAAGAAGTTTCTAAAGAGACTTGATAATGTTCAAATGAGTCAAGTAAACTACTAAATGTATTTCCTATTGAAGTTATATTGTATTTTGATGACTGCGTAACCTCGGAAATAAACCTACTCCAAACATATACTAATCCATTTGAAGACAAATACTGACTTGAAATAATCAAGGGTCTATAAAGCACAATAAAAAACACAAAACCAAAAATCAAAAGTATGATATACTTAATTTTAATTCTTTTTCTGATTTTGAGAGCTTTCCCCATAACAAGAATTATAAACATCTGTAACATTAAACCTCTACCGCCGGTGCTAATTGCAATCAAAAATGCAACTACATAGTTTACCAATACAATTTTATGAGCTTTTGTACTCCTTAAATAATCAGCAGTAATAAATAAAGCAAAAGGAGCCACTCTATATAATTTATTTAAAAAATCAAACTGACCTGTTTTAGTTGAAACAAAACCTGCTCTTATATCTGATATACTTTTAAAAACATTCATTACACCTCCAAACAATGAGGCATATAAAACAAATGTTAAAATAGAAAAAGTGGTAATGTATATCGATAGTTTGATTATCTTTTTCTGCTCATTCGGAATATACTTTTGAATTATCCCATTATCTACTTTTAATATGTTGCTAAATTTAAAAAAAAAGTAAAATGTTAATACACAAACAAAACCCAAGATAGTAGGTTCAGCATTGGTTCCATAAAAGTGTTCGTATCTACTAATAAAATTACCACTATTGCTGTAAATATGCCTTAAATTAGGCAATACATAGTAAACAAACAAACCGGATTCAATGATAATACTTGAGCTGATGATTCTTTTTTTAAATGTAATTATTATACTAACCGCTAATGCTATTCCTAATAATATATATAGAATCCCTAACATATTTTCAGTCCTTTAATCGTTCATTAATTAAATTTGCAATTCTTTCGGCCCAATTAAAAACTAGTTCATTTCTTCTTTTAAATTGTTTGGTTTTGAGGTTTTCTAAGAAATTAACATCTTTCGAACTTAATAACTTATTTGACAGGCTTTCAATATTAGGATCAAAAATTGCTATGTCATCTTTTAGGATCTCTGGAATTCCACCAACATTAGAAGCAATTACTGGCACATTGTTATAAATACTTTCCATTACAGTATTTGGAAATGAATCAGCTAGTGATGGAACTACTACTAAGTCACATGCTTTTAATATTTTGATGGGATTTACTAAATAACCTAAAAAATGATAATTTTTATAATTGGAATATTTCAATCTAACTTTATCAAGATTTTTACCAGTACCAACAAAAAAAACATCACTATCCTCGTTATTACTCGCAATAAATTCCAGCGATTCTAATAGTAATTTATATCCCTTTCTTTCACTTTCAAAGTTTCCTATATAGCATATTTTAAATGAATTATTATACTTAAATATGCTACTATCCGCTTCATCCTTAGAATTTCTAACAATCCAACTTGGGTTAACGTTGTTAATTTGAACTAAAATTTTATTTTTAAAATAGTTGCGATACACTTTATGTCTACTTAAAAGCTGATCTTTATCATAATTGCATTGTACTATTGTTATTTTTGATTTCATCAAACTAATTACTTCTGCAAATTTATAAAACCCAATTGTCAATTTTTTTTTCAAATAATTAACATTATCACTATTCATTTCAATAGTTTTATATGCAATCAAATCTTTTCTAATTAGCATAATAATATTCTTATAATTTAGTATGGATAACCAAAATACTGTAGTAGCTTCAAATGCAATAATATAATCAAAATTATCTTTGATACTTAATAGTAATTCTCTGTTACCCTTATACATAAAATATGTTGGTGGCATTATTCCACCTATATTTTTACATGGATCTAATTTTATATGGTTAAGACTTCTAGGCAAGTCATTAAAAGAATCCGTAGAACATAACGTTAAATCATAATCAGAATCATCGTTGTAATAATTTGTAAGCTCGCAAAACCTTTTAGTGCCTCCAGTTTGCGGACCACTAAAAGGAGCCCCAAAAGAAATTAACATTATTTTTTTAATAGTTTTCATTTAATGTTCACCTCCAGAATAGACCATTTAAAGTTTAATATTCTAACTATTCAGATCTTTAAACAGAATTCATCAATAGTTCTTTCCCGTTAATTGATATATATTATACATTAAGGATTAAAAATCTTTAGCTATACTTACTTCTCTCTTAGTTCTTCATTATCAAGTGTGTATGCTCTCTCACACTCAGTACACTTCAAATTGTCTTTTAAAGGTACTCCACATTCACAAACCCATCCTATTTGTTTTGCAGGAACACCTGCCATTAGTGCATAGGCTGGAACATCTTTTGTCACTACTGCTCCAGAAGCAATCATAGCCCATTCGCCAATAGTATTTCCGCATACAATCGTTGCATTTGCACCAATCGACGCTCCATACTTTACTAAAGTCCTCTTATAACCAGTTGGGCCTTTGGGATATTTGCTTCTTGGCGTTAAATCATTTGTAAACACCATAGAAGGACCACAAAAAACATAATCCTCAAGTTCAACCCCCTCATAAACGGATACATTATTTTGGATCTTAACACCATTACCAATTTTTACGTTATTCGATACATTTACGTTTTGACCCAAAGAACACTTCTCACCAATCTGAGCACCTTTGTGGACATGACAGAAATGCCATATTTTTGTACCCTCACCTATTGATACATTCTCATCTATATAACTGCTTTCATGGACGAAGTAGCTCATCTGTCGAACCTTCCTTTAAAATCTAATGTACTGCACTTATCAAGTGGAAGTTTGACACTCTTTCCTTCAGCTGCTGACTTGTAAATAGCAAGGACTAACTCAAGAGCATTTCTTCCATCAACTGCTGTTACATATGGCTGCCTATCATTCTTAATTGCATCAATCACATCTGCATAGAGTGGATTGTGACCAAATCCATATACATTTGGTGGGTTCTCATGATATTTCTCTTTTACTTCTTCTGGATTATCTAACTTATCAGCAAATTGCCATTCTTCAATCAGGTTTACTGACTTTCCGCCTGCTTTAACAGTCCCCTTTTCTCCAAAGATGTATAACGTCTCTTCAAGATTTTTTGGATAAATATTTGTGGTACCCTCAATTATTCCATAGCTTCCATTAGCAAACTTTACTAGTGACATGCCCAAATCTTCTGCATCAATAAATCCGTGGATCAAATTATCTGTCATACCTACAACTTCAGTGATTTCGTCACCCATCATCCATCTCAAGAGATCTATATTATGGATACACTGATTCATAAGAGCACCACCATCTTGTTCCCAGGTGCCTCGCCAAGGTGCTTGAGTATAATACTCTTCTCCTCTATTCCATCTAATGTGAGCAGTACCATGCATCATTCTACCAAATCTATCAGCTTCCACAGCGTCTCTAATCTTTTGTACAGATTTGTTGAATCTATTCTGGTGACAAGCACTAACCTTAATGTTCTTTTCATTGGCTTTCTCTATTATTAAATCTGCCTCTTCCAAAGAAAGAGCTATCGGCTTTTCGATGATAAGATTTGCTCCAGCATCTATACAATCTAATGCTATCTGGCCATGCTTACCACTTTCCGTACAAATTGCTACAAGTTCAGGTTTTTCATTTTGAAGCATTCCTTTATAATCAACATATTTCTTTGTTTCATTCGGTAGGTTGAAATTTTGAATAGTAGCATTCATTTTTGATTCTTCTATATCACATAAAGCTACAATGTCCAAGTTGTTTTCAATTGCAGCTGCTATATGATTTGGTGAAATTCTTCCACATCCGATAATCGCATATTTCAAACTCAAAGTAAATCCCCCTTAAAGTAACTCGATATTTTCACGTGATTCTACTTGCTTCATTGCATTCTTTGTATCAAAGATCGCCTTAGCATATTTCTGAACAAAATTATAATCAACATTTGTGTGAGCAGTAGTTACAATTACAAGGTCAGCACTTTCAATGAGTTCTGCAGTAAGTTCAGGTTCACTCTTCTTAACTACACCATACTCACGATATTCAGAAACAAATGGATCATAATAAACAACTTCTGCACCTTCTTTTTCAAGTTCTTCTATTACTCGAATAGCAGGGCTTTCTCTGTAATCATCAATATCTTGCTTATAAGCAACACCAAGAATTAAGATCTTAGCACCATTCATAGCTTTCTTAAATCTATTAAGAATCTTGCTTGATCTCTCAGCGCAGTATTCAGGCATCCTATCGTTTACCATCATTGAAGACTCAATCATAGATGTATGGAATCCATATTCTCTCGCCTTCCATGACAAGTAATAAGGATCTAACGGAATACAATGGCCACCAAGACCAGGTCCTGGATAGAATGCTTGGAACCCATAGGGTTTTGATTTAGCTGCATCTACAACTTCCCAGAAGTTGATGCCCATTTTGTTACTCAAAATAGCCAACTCATTAACAAGTCCAATATTTACATTTCTATATGTGTTTTCCAGGATTTTTTCCATCTCAGCAACTGCAGGCGATGATACTCTATGAATGGGCGCTTCAAGGATTGCCTCATACATTGCTGCAGCTACATCTGTACATTCAGGTGTTATTCCACCAACTACTTTAGGAGTATTTTTCGTTTTATATATAAGATTACCTGGATCTACCCTTTCAGGTGAAAAAGCAAGATGAAAGTCTACTCCACATTTCAATCCAGATTTCTCAAGGATAGGTTTCAACAGTTCTTCTGTTGTTCCTGGATACGTAGTTGATTCAAGAACAATTAACATATCCTTATGCATATATGGCACAATACTCTCAGCTGATGCTTTAACATAGCTGATATCCGGTTGTTGATATGCATCAAGTGGCGTAGGCACTGCAATACAAACACAATCAGCTGATGCTACCTGAGCAAAATCCGTTGTAGCAGATAATAATCCTGACTTAACTATTTCTTCAAGATCTTCATTAACAACATCACCAATATAATTCTTACCTGCATTTACCATTTCAACTTTAGATTCTTGAACGTCAAATCCTATAGTCTTAAATCCCGCTTTAGCTTTTTCTACCGCTAAAGGAAGTCCTACATAGCCTAATCCTACTACACCAAGAGTTGCCGTCTTGTCCATTAACTTCTTTTTGATATTATTCATTGATTTTCCCTCCATTGACTATCGCCTCACATATTTTTAATGCAGCATTCCCTTCTCCGAAAGACATAGGCTGTGGATGCTGTAAACATGCTAATTCACGCTGCACCTTAGTTTTAATCTCTTCAGCATTAATCTGACTTAAGACATTCCATGAATTTTCTAATGTTTCAACCCATTCAGTTTGATCCCTAAGTGTTGTGCATGGAGTCTTAAGAAAATATGCTTCTTTCTGTAAACCTCCCGAATCCGTTACTACCATATAAGCATTAGACGTTAAATATAGCATTAGTAGGTAACCAACTGGATTGATGATTATAATATTCTTCATACCAACTTCTAAATTCTCTATTAATTTTTTAGTTCTAGGATGAAGTGGTAATAACACCGGCTTGTCCAACTCACTAAATGCTTTGAAAATATTCGAGAGTTTTTCTGGATTGTCAGTATTTTCAGCTCTATGAATGGTTGCTAAGTAAAATCCATTTTCACTAATTTTGCTTATTTCACCATTTTCTCTTACTATTTCATCGAACCAAAATCCATTAGAATATTTTTCATTCGCTATACCAATATTTCTAAGTGCAGTATCATACATAATATCCCCGGTATTTGCTACTCCAGCTGTAATACCTTCTTTTTTAAGATTATCTACTGCAGTTTGTGTAGGACACAACAACATATCCGAAATATGATCTGTCAAAGTTCTATTTTGCTCTTCTGGCATTAATTTGTTATAACTACGAAGACCTGCTTCTACATGAAAAACTGGGATGTGAAGCTTGCTTGCGGCTAAAGCACCTGCAAGTGTTGAATTAGTATCACCATAAACTAGAAGCCCATCTGGCTTTTCTTTAAGTAATATTTCTTCTATTCCTTCTAGCATACTGGCAGTTTGTTTACCGTGACTTCCAGATCCAACTCCTAGGTTGTAATCTGGTTTAGGAATTCCTAATTCATCAAAGAATATATCTGACATATTTACATCATAATGTTGTCCTGTGTGAACAAGAATCTCTTCGTTATTTTTCCTGAATTCTTCTGAAAATGGTGCTGCTTTGATGAATTGTGGTCTAGCACCAATAATAGTTAATAATTTCAAATATTATTACCTCCATTTATTACATCTTCTAAATTATTTGCTAAGTTCTCAAAATCAAATTTTTTTGCTGCTATTAATGAGTTGTCACATAATTTCTTATATTCAAGAGATGTCATATCACGTACTTCAAGAATTGCCATTGCAATATCTTTTGGATTAGTACTATCAATGACCACACCACATTTATACTTTTCAATTAAATCATATCCAAATTTACAATCAGACAAAGTCGGTTTTCCACTAGCAAAGTATTCAAACATTTTATTCAAACTAGCTCCATACTTTTTAATTTTGTTTTGTTCAAAATGAATTATGTTTAAATCAGACTTGCTTAATATATAGGGAATATACTTTTTATCAACAAATCCTTTAAAGACGACGTTATTTATTCCGTTTTCTTTACAATATTCTTCTAGTGAAGCCTTATCACTACCCTCGCCATATATAAGAAATTTTATATTCTCAACACCAAGCTTTTTAATTTCAAACGCAGCATCCACTATGCTTTTTACATTATTAACTAAGCGAATCGATCCAGCATAAATCACTTTAAAAGTATTATTATCTAAATCTTCATCTTCAAATTGAAAATTCACCTTATTGTATTTAAAAACCTTCAAATCAACTCCGTTGTTTATATGATGAACTTTATTCATATCAATTGGTCCACCTTGTTCTGCATCCCAACCCTGTTCGATTATGTAGTCTCTCCCACCTTCCATAGTGAAAATAAGCTTGTCTGCATTTTTATAAATCCATTTTTCACCCGCATAAAGTATATGAAGTAATGGATTCTTATTACTTATAAGTCCATACGCAACAAAACTCTCAGGCCATAAATCCCTTATTTCAATAATTGATTGACACCCATATTTTCTTCCTTGTTTAATAGCTGCAACAGCTGCCAGAGGATGAGCAGATGATCCAATTATTACATCCGGTTTTCCGTTGTTCTTAAAATATAAACTTGAGACTTTATTCACATTACAGTAATAACTTAATATATTAAGCACCCTTCGTATTTTACTCTTTTTATATTCTGCCGTACGTATAAAAACAAACCTCACAGTATCAAAAATTAATTCTTTGAAAAGCGATTTATCAGAGATAATGTTTTCATTACTATAATGAAGATAAGCAGAAGAGAAAATTTCACACCTATAACCTCTATGTATAAGTTGTTTTGAGAAATTGTATGCTCGAGTTAATCCGCTCATATTAGGTGGCGTGGCATAATGATGAAATATCCAAATTTTTTTGTTTTTTATATTTTCATTCATAACAACTATATCTCCATTTTAGTCTTTTTAATCGTTTCTCTAAACTCACATATTCTATAATCACTTTCATATTCAGACATACTTATGTCATACACCAAGTCACCAAATACCTTATTCACCGTACTTACATTCAGTAATCTCAATAAGGAATTAAATAACTTCGTCATTTTCACCTGTTTACCATGAGCCTCAGCAATCAACCTAACCATTTCGCTGGTATTCACATACTTAGCATTCTGCGGAAAGAACAATCCTCCACTTCTTTTATCAATAAGCTGCTTTACGAACTCTGTTAAGTTATCTATGTAGATCATGCTTCGCTTATTGTCTACCTTTGGAAAGATCGGCGTCTTGAGAGCTAGTCCTACTAACCTCGGATAGTTGCCTCTGCAGCCTTTGCCATAGACCATAGGCGGTCTTAGTGTTGATACGGTGAATGAGTTATCTTGAAGTTTATTTATAAACTCTTCCGCTTCAACCTTTGACTTACCATAAGCACTATTAGGTTTAAGAGGAGTATTCTTATCAATGACACCATTCTCGATACCATATACACTCATTGAACTCAGAAAAATAAACTGCTCTACTCCATCTTCTTTAGCCTTTTGAGCAGTTTCATAAGCCAAGTCCCTGTTTACTTTATAATAAAGATCCTGGTTACCATTTGTTTCCTTGATATGAGCAATCCCAGCAACATGAAACACGACATCATATGAACCAAAGTCCTTATTTTTCCATGACCCATCTTTCATATCAACCGTATCTACTTTATATTTATCAGGTTCTCTCATGAGCCAATTCTCTAGAGATGTACCTATGTAACTGTTTTTCCCGGTAATTAAAATATTTTTCATTTCGTCACCTCAATCAAGTGGGATGTATCAAGCACTTCAGATTTTTGATTTTTCAGTCTTGTAACTTGAATCTTGTCCTGCCTTAACCCCAGTCCCACCTTCAACAATACCATCACTTCTAAGAACACTAAATATCGTCCCAAAAAAGCACCTGACGTCCATCATTAATCCAATCTTCTCAGCGTACTCTCCATCAAGTCTCGCCTTCACATCAATCTCAAGTTCATCTCTACCATTTATCTGCGCCCAGCCCGTGAGGCCAACCGGTACGTCATTCGCACCGTACTTGTCTCTCTCTTCGATCAAATCATATTGATTCCAGAGAGCAGGCCTAGGACCGATGATACTCATTTCACCTTTAAAAATATTGATAATCTGTGGTAGCTCATCAAGAGATGTTTTACGTAGGAACTTACCTACCTTCGTAATCCACTGCTCCGGATTTTCTAGCAGGTGTGTTGGTGTGTCCTTCGGTGTATCAATACGCATAGTTCTAAACTTCAATATATGAAAATGACTCTTATGGATTCCTACTCTCTTCTGTTTAAAGAGAACAGGCCCAGGGGATTCAAGCTTGATTGTTATAATGAGTATAAAAAAAACAGGAGCTAAAATGATAAGTCCTAATGATGAAAGTATGATATCTATTAATCTTTTGATTTTTAAGTAAACCATGTTAGTTCCTCCTGCTCTATGTAAATGTATAATTGAGGGTGTGTAGAACACCTTGATTTCTTAGTCTATATATAGTGTTTTGTATTTGATTTCACACTATATCTTGCATGAATCTAGCGTTTGATTGGATGTTTAGACGTGTAATGCCTCTGTAACATTAGTATTTTTTGTAGTTGTGTTGAAACCCTTGATATCAAAGCCTTACAGGCTCTTTATCCTTTCACCATACTCACGTCGAAATTTTACAGCGATAATCATTCTCATTTATGTAATATCTTGTAAATGGATTTTTGCCTTACATTATATATTGTATTTCGCTATTTCAATTTATCCTTACTCCATACTCACCTTGACATTAATATGCGGAAAGAACAAAAATCTACATATTGTATCTTGTGTGTATTTCACGCCTTGTAAACCACTATATATTGCGATTTTAACCCTTTCGCGATACTCACGTCGAATTGCCATATTATATTTATTAGAAATTATGCAAGCTTTAGCAGAAGCATTTTTCACCTCTGCATCATCTTGTGTTTAACATTTTTCATTCATCCATACATAACACTTTCTTTACTTTTCCATCTTCGTAGATAATAACACGACCTGCTTTGCATATCTCATCTAAACTATATTGATTAAATATTCTATCCATAGGATCAATAACATTTTAAACCCATCAGATTTTTTCTCATTGTAATCACCTTTAGATTTAAGTATCAACATCTCTTCACTTGTATCATTCGACCCTATAGAAAGATATTCACTGCCGTCATCAACAAGACCCTTCATCTGCCTTATTGCGATTTTATTAAACTTTTCAAATCTCAAGCTTTGATAATCACACTACTTGAGATAAGTTCGCATAATTTCTTATATCTTCAGTTTTATCTAGATTATTTTCTTTCCAAGTTCTGCGATCATTCTAGGCAAAGCCATATTAAGAACGTCTGTCTCAGAGGCATAAGTTCTACCATATCTTCCTGGCTTAGATACAATACCAATTGCATTGACGGATTCAATCCATTTTTTGCTGTGAGAACAACTCACGCTAACACTCTTTTTGGTCTACTAAAACATTTTTAGTTATTTTTCATAGTCATTCATGCGCTTCTTTTCAAAATATTATAAATAATCTAATAAATTATAGCAAAAAACTTCTTTTGATAAACGAATGTATTCTTCTACTAGGTCTGTCTTCAAATAAATGAGTGCAACCTCTTCATTTCTGTCCAGGTTCATCTTATCTATAGTATCAATAAGCACATAATCAATCAAGATATCTTCTCGATTCAATTCATAAAAAGCAAGTTCAATGACTTCACGAATCTCCTTATCCTGAATATAGACATATATCTGTTGATACTGTTCACTTAAGCCTCTTAAAAAGACTTTAATCATCTGTTTGGACATGTCTATAGCCTTATAATGGGCTTTAAGATAGTTTACCGTCTTTTTAGCTTTAGCCATCATCCCGAATGGTGTCAGCATATAGAGAACTTGTTTCTGAGAGACTTGAGTCATCTTGATTAAACCTTCACGAACCATCTTATTCATCAATACATTAACTGTTCCTAGGGATACCCCCATATTACGCGACAATTCTCGTTGGGTTACCTTGTCATTAGCTTCAATTTCTTGCATAATTGCATATTCATAATCTTTGTATAACGATTTGTTGTGGTTCATATCCTTCTCCTTATACCGTTCGCAAAATGAACACAAAGATAATATTACAGGTTTTATACAGCAATGTCAATAGCTACAGGAATTTTATATACAGAAAAGAGAAGCATTTCGCTCCTCTTTTTTTGAATGAATTATCCATTCATTTCATTATGCCAATAGGCCTTGAAAAAAGCTACAAATATACCAATCATGCCACCTAATACGAGGGCAATCGCTAGGATCAGCATCTTGCGTGGAGCTACAGGACTCTCCGGCAAGCTTGCCCGTTCATTGACTAGTACTCGAGACTGCATCACTTCTAATAGACCATCTGTCATCGTAGACACATCTGATCCTCGTCTATAACTTAGAAGATTCGCTTCTTCCGTCTCAAGTTCAGCTAAATAACGCTCTGTACGCTCCTTCGATAGTTGGAGCTCATCCAGTTGTTGCTTTAGACTGATGAGTTTTCCTTGGAGGTTATCATAGTGCGGATTAACAACTTCTTCTAGCATCATCTCTTCTGATAATTCCTCTAAGCTTAAGCTACGTTCTGCCGCCAGGTTAGCCGCATAGAGCGGATCATCAAGCACTAGCTTCTTAAGTGTAATCGTCGGTTCAACCATTGTCATTAGGTTCTTTGTATTTTCCAAATCCTTTTGCAAACGAAGCTCAGATTCTTCATAAGATTGATTCTCTACAAAATAAGACCGTTGAAAATAATCAATGGCTTTTTCTTTGTATAATATATTAACCTCTTCTACAAAATATTGAGTTAATGTTTCAATTAAGATCTGTGCGTCTTCTGGACTTCCTGCAGTCACTACAAATGAAAACACACTTGAGTCCTTTTCATTGTTAATGCTTATGCGTTTTCCCAGTCCTTCAACACTTGTATCTAAGTTAAGTGCATTAATCGTCTGACCCAAGACACGATTGGACTTAATTAGCGCCAAATAATCTAAGACGTTTTGGGAGGGTAGTGGATAGCTTCCATACTTTGTCTCTACGGCTTCCGGTATGCTGATAGTCCCTTCCATCTTCGACTCATAGCTCGGGTCTGCTATAACAAATCCATATAGGCCACCAAGAACAGCTACAATTAACGTAATCACCACAATCAGCTTCCAATTATTTAACAGTACCATAATGAGTTCTTTTAATGAAATTTCATCTTCATATACACACTCTTCCATCTTGATCTCCTTCTACTTCTCTTCTCTTTTATAGGTTGGTACAAATTCTTGCATCTTTACCTTAATAGCTTCATCATCCATCGCTTGAATACTCGCTTCAAAGTCTCGAATCTTCGTAACAAGGGCTTGGTGATTAATATCCATAGGTTGACCTACATGAATTTTATCATGAGCTGTATCTCTTATACCTTCTTCATCCATGAGAAGCTCTTCATATAACTTCTCACCCGGACGTAAGCCTGTAAATACTATCGGTATATCTTCGTAAGGCTCATATCCAGATAGGCGAATCACATCTTCTGCTAGATTGACAATCTTAACCGGTTCTCCCATATCCAAGATAAAGATTTCACCACCCTGTGCCATAGAACCTGCCTGGAGAACAAGCTGACTAGCCTCAGGTATAGTCATAAAATACCTAGTAATCTCTGGATGGGTAACCGTTACCGGTCCACCTTCGCTCACTTGCTTCTTAAAGGTTGGAACTACACTGCCATTACTACCTAATACATTGCCAAATCGCACAGCTACATACTCCGTCGAACTAACCTTATCCATACTTTGTATAATCATCTCACACAACCGTTTGGTTGCTCCCATAATATTGGTCGGGTTGACCGCTTTATCCGTTGAAATCATCACAAAGCGTTTTACGCTTGCTTTGTGGGCCGCTTGGGCAACATTGAGGGTACCGATAACATTGTTTTTAAATGCTGCCTGTGGATTGGCCTCCATGAGAGGGACATGTTTATGGGCCGCCGCATGAAAGACAACCTCTGGCTTAAGCTCTTGCATAATTTTATAAATCCGCTCTCGATCTCTGACAGATGCAATCTTAATCGTTAAGTCTAGATCAGGATGAAGCTTTAAAAGTTCATTTTGAAGGGCAAAGACACCATTTTCATAGATATCTAATAATATTAAGGCTTTGGGTCCAAAAGAAGCAATCTGACGACTCAGTTCTGAACCAATAGACCCGCCACCACCAGTAACCATAACCACTTTACCATTAAGATAATCTGCTATCGCCTTATTATCTAAATTCACTTCATCTCGTCCTAGAATATCCTTAATGTCAATATCACGAACACTCTGTATATTCACAGTACCACCAATAAGTTCATACATCCCTGGCACGATACGAATCTTAACCTTAGTCCGCTTACATTCATTGACAATCTCTTTAATTGTACTCCGCTTTGCTGAAGGGATAGCAATAATAATCTCATCAACCTTCTTCTTGCGAACTACACTGATAATGTCTTCACGTTGCCCTACAATAGGCACACCATTAATATGTGTCCCTTCTTTTAAAGGATTATCATCAATAATAGCTATCGGTTTACTACGAAGATTACTATGATTCTTAAGTTCGCGTATAATCATGGCTCCTGCATCACCACCACCAATCACGAGAACCCGCTTGGCCGCCCCCTGAATATCGTGATGCGTAGATTTTACCTTTAGAAGAACTCTAGCCATCATTCGTGACCCACCGATCAGCATAATATCCAACATAACGACGATGATATAGACACTTCTTGGTAAGACTGAGTGAAAAAAAGTCAAATATGATATGGCCAAAGCATTCGCCACTCCGACTGCAAAGGTTATATTCATAACTTCTGTAATACTAGCATATTTATAGAGATTCTTATATATTTTCAAATATGTAAACACCGCTAGCTTAATCAGCGTGAGCTCTAGCCAATGTTCTAGGTATACCTCAAAGTAAGCTTGAAACTGATTTCCTGTCGTCTGCCCTTCAAAGCGTAACCATAGTGCAAAAATATATGCCAGATTCAGCATAAAAATATCCGCTATATAAATCACTATAAGGCGCACCTGTCGCTTAAATAATGTCATTGTATCCTACTCCCTTTTATTATATCTGTGTTTTTTTACTTTTTTCTAGATTTAGCATGACTAATAAGATTCCAAACAAGGCAAACATCATATACGTGACAAAAACAACACTATCGTTAATCAAACCTACGACAAAATAGGATAAAATCGGAATGACTAAGAAATCCATGCGACTCCGTATAAATGTATATAGAACAATTCCTAAAAATAATACCAATCCAACAAAGCCAAAGTTTAGCCCAATATTTAGGAACAAATTATGAGGCTTATCCACAATAATTGTATGGTTATAATAAATTTGCTGCTTATAAATCAAATCACCTTGAGGATAATCTATCGTAAATGTATCCGCTCCATACCCAAGTATTGGATTATCCAAAATCATTGGAATCGTACGATTCCATATATAACCTCGATTACTCATCAATCGCTCATTCTCAAACCACTCTATTGATTCCGCATCATAATTCTCTTCATCTAAGGGTAAAGTTCCAACTGAAAATTGACCTATATAATAGTAATTAAATCTTGATTCTGATACTTTTTCAGTTTCAATATGTCTTACATTCATACGAATAAGCCCCGTTTTATAATAATAGATAACCTGTTTAATATACTCATCACTTTTTATCTTATATATAATACGTTCATTTTTATCATCCTGTATTACTTTCCCTTCACCTTCTGACTCCACATCCAATCCACCTTCAATTGGTGCAATAGTAATATGTTCTCCATTTTGAAGATAATAGGTTATCGCAGGATGATTATATTCAACTGAGGCAAACTCCGTAGTGAAAGCAGTGTCATCATTCATATCTAAGCTATCTGCTATTTTATTCATATAAGGTTCAAATATAGATAACTGAGTTAATAGGATAATACCTATAATAAATATTATCGTTGCACCTACATATACTTTAATATTGGTACGATATTTTATTAATGCATATATAATCATAAAAAGGATAGACATAGCAACTGCCACAAATCCACCAGTTGAGTCTGATCCAATCAGCGAAATCATTTGCGGAATAATTAATATAGCAAATCCAAGCTTCATCCACCATTGCCTTGTTGCCGCAACACAGTATATCGTCAAAGGAAACGACAAAGCTACTAAGGAACCTACATAGTTAGGATTATAAAGCGTTGAATAGACACGTCCTTCTTCAAAGTTAAAGTTCACCTGCATGAAGAGCTCTTCATAGCGACTTCCTAGCATCATAAGTTTGCCTAGGTCCGTCTTAAAAAAGTCCATTCCGAACATTTGAAAAGCTCCAATTATTGACACTATCGATGCACTAAGCACAAAAGAGCCAACCAATGCATTAATATCTCTTCGTGTTTTTACAACGGTCATGGTTATATATGTTAAACCTATATAGCACAACCATGTTAATGTTCCTTCGTATCGATCAATCATCCCTATCCAAGCAAGCTGCTTATGTTCTGACAATAAGAAGGAAATCATAATGCTCGCTGCAAAAACTAACAGCAAAATTTTTATTCCTTTATTCTGTGGTGTAGCATGTTTTTTTCGCATATTCCATTGGTAAAAAAGTACCAATATGAAGCTGAGTATAGTTCCAGTTTTCAATATCTGGACTTTGGCATACGCAAAAAAATCATAACTTACTTCTTGATTATATAATTGTTGTAATGATTCTGGTATAGGGACAATTTTAAGACTAACAATTAACGGAACCAAAAATATTGTGGTTAACAGTATTGCAATAATTATTTTTCTTATCTTTTCTAAGTTTTTTTCATTCATTTTTACACCATCACTTTTATCTCTTGACATCTAATCTATTGTATCAAGATTCGCTAAAAATGTAAACAGACATCTCAATTCTTTAATTATATATTAATATGGCTCTTAATTAATAATTCGCCTTTACATTCACTTACATATGCGCCATCTTGCCCCATACCTTGTCCATAGATAAGCATATTAGAATAGAATACTACACATAATAGCGTAAAAAGGCTCAAGTGATTTCTCACTTGAGCCTAAGTGACTAATTGTACTTTAGCGAGTTACCCCACATTTAACAAAAAGTTTATGATTTAACTACATCTCTAACGATAACCATTTGAACATAATTACTGTTAGCTGCATCTAAAACTACATCAATTTCTACAACACCATCATCAAGAAGGTCTTTAAGATCTCTTAAGTTGATGTCATCAATATCACCTGAATCAGTAGCATCAAGGATGATGTAATCAGATACAAGTTTCAATGTAGCTGCTCTACCATCAACTTTGAATTCTCTGTCTGAAACATCAACACTTGCTAATGTTTCACCAGCTTCAAGTTTATCAGCATCGATTGAATTGATTTCTAAAACTTCATCAGTTTCATCATCAACAGTTAATACGAATAGAGCACCTTCAGTAGTTGTTTTCTTAATAGAATCAACGCGGTAAGTGTTCTTTCCTTCAGTTGACCAAGCAGTTACACGAACTACTTCATCATCTGTGTTTAATCTGAAGCTATCAACAACAGCGTTTATATCTGAAGTATCATCGCCAACTTCTTCTGTTACAACATAAAGTACTTTGTCACTTTCAAAGTAGTAAGTACCTTCTGCTATATCATCAAAGTTATCTTCACTCCACTCAAGAACAGTTACATCATCTTTATCAACGCTTTCTCCAGGATTGAAAGCTTTCCATCCATCAACAGCAAAGACAACAACACTTGAAGTTATTTTGTTTCCATCAACATAGTCGTCTCCAACTTCGATTTCAGAGTTGAATGTTCTTGAATCAACAAATGTCAACTCTACAATGTCACCATCTTCATCATAAACAAATTCTACGACTTGTCCTGATCTAAGAGCGTTACCATCATTAGCTGCTACAACTTCTGCTTCTGATGATACATCATCATCATCATCAGCTGAATCAACTGCATTGATTGCATCTAAGTCAGTTAATTTAACAGTTTCTGTTACTTTTGTTCCTTCTTCATTAACAAATACAAATTCTGCATATGTACGTCCAAAAGAAGTGTCATACTCTACATCTTCAAGTAAGATACCAGCTACTGTGTTTGTATCAGCTTCTCCAAGATCACCATTTACGAATACTAATTCGCCAGTTCTATCAAGGAATAACATTACATCTTCTTCTGCAGCTTCCATGTCTTCTGCAGCATCTTCATCAAATACTAAGAAGTCATCACCATCTAAGTAGTATGAAACACCAGCATCAACAACAGTTGCAGTATATTCGTAGTCTTCATCATCAACTTCAATAGCGTCAGAATAAACGTTTTCGATTTCACCTTTTACAGAGTTATTATAAACTTCAGCGAATTCATCATCATCATTGAAGAATACAACGTCATTTTCTTCGATATCAGTAGTTGCAATTAACATACCGTCTTTGAAAATTGTATATCCATCAAGGTCAAATTCTTCACCGTCAACAGCAATTACAACTTGATCATCATCTTTGTCTAATTTTTCTGCAACAAAGATATCTTCAAAAGTATAAAGGTCAACGAATACAACATCATTTTTGTCATTAAGAACAACTTTACCTAATGCATAAGTTTTGCCATCATAAGCCGCTTCTGCATCACCATCATTGTCAAAATATTCATCGAAGTTGCCACCATTAACAGCTACTTCAGCATCTTTGTGCATGTCATATTTTTTATCAGCTGTTACTAATTTAAGCTCGTCGCCATCAAATTCAACAGCATCAAGGAAGTAGTCACTAGTGATATCAGCAAAGATAACTTCATCATCTTCATTTACCCAAACATCAGCTTCGTTTAAGTATAAGTGATAAAAGTCAAGACCTGTAGCTAATTCAAAAGTTCCTTCATCAGTTTTGATTTCATTGTCGTCTACATCATAGTCTTCAACAACAACACTGTACTCATCGATGTTAAGGTTAACTGTTAATAAAGTATCACCAGCTAATGGACCGTATTGTACAGAACCATCATACTCATAACCTCTAGCGCCCCACTTAGTAATTGTAAGTGTGTTTACTAACATCTTAGCAGCATTACCACGTGTTGCCATAGCGTTACTTGAAACGTTTACTTTATCAAGAACACCTTCAAGGTTTGCACGAGTGATGTAGTTTGCTGGCCAGTTTCCTTCTTTGTCTACTACTGGACCTAATCCAATTAGACGAGTAAGGATTGTAATCGCTTCAGCGTTTGATAAAGGATTACTTGGCTTGTAAGTTCCATCTGGATATCCTTTAAGAATACCTCTGTCTACAGCTACGTTGATGTAACCAGCTGCCCAGTGGAAAGCGTCTACATCTGTAAAGATTGTGTTAGCTTTTGATACTTCAGCAGCATCGTTAAGCCCTAATGCAAGAACTGCAATCTTAGCGAATTCTGCACGAGTGATTTGTCCTTCTGGACGGAAAGTTCCATCTGGGTAACCTTCCATAATACCTACGGCATTTAATTTTGTAACAGCTACTTCGTAATCTGTATCAACAACATCTTCATTTACAGCTGCAAATGCTGATGACATTGAACCAAATACTAAAACGAGTGTTAACAATAATGCCATAAAACGTTTAGTGTTTTTCATGTTTGTGTTTCCTCCTTTTAAATAGTTGTCTGTGAATACAGACCAAATTATAGCACTCCCCTTTAAGACTCGTCAATATGTAACAACTAGATGTAATGAGATTGTAACACAACGCTCTCCCGCTGCTTCCATAATACTCTACTTAAAGTCTGTGCCTGTATTTCATTTTATCACAATGACGGTGAATTACAAGCAATTTTGCGATTTGTAACGTAGGTGTAATATTTCGTCATAATAGGCAGTGATGGCATCTGCTGATATTGGCTCACTGTAATAATAGCCTTGTATAATATCGCATCCCATGGCTTCTAATAGTTCCACCTGTTCAAGAGTCTCTACGCCTTCTGCTACCACTTCCTTATCTAATAGATGCACATAATCGATGATGCTTTGCACAAGGACATTAATCTCTTTTTGCTGAAGCCGGTCCATGAAGTACTTGTCAATCTTAATCACATCCACATCCACTTCTCCGATGGAAAAGTAGGTGTTATACCCTGTACCATAATCATCGATTGCTATCTTATAGCCTAGTTCACTGTACTTTTGCAGATTCTCCTTTAATAGGCCATCGCTTTCAACTACAACCCGCTCTGTAATCTCAATCTCTATCTGTGAGGGCAATACGCCGGCTTCTTGAAATATCTGATCAAACGCCTCTCGAAAGAGCGGGTCTAGAAGCTCCCTTGAGGTTAAATTAATCGACACCTTCACATCTATCCCCGCTTCTTGCCATGCACCTATCTGCCATGCACACTCTCTAGCCACCCATAGGGAGATCTCATCAATAATCCCAATCTCTTCCGCTACGCCGATAAAGATATCCGGTCCTATAGGCATCTTATCCTTGCGGTCCCAGCGAATAAGAGCTTCTACTCCACACACCGATTGGGTATGCAGATTATACTTTGGCTGATACATAAGATAGAAGGCTTCACTTTTCACCGCATGCGATAATGCATTCGTCACTTCGAAGGCTAATCGGTTCCTTCGATCGATGTACTTATTATAATAGAAGAAACCCGTTCGTTGCCCTTCTTCTTGGTCAGACGCTGCACGCACATGCGATATAATATCAAAGGCCTGTATGCCGTGATCTGGGTACCTTGCCAGACCCCCTTTGACAAGTAGTTGTAATCGGTATCCATTGACTTCGATTGGAATAGAAAAACTTTTATAAAACTCTACACTTTTTTTCTTGATATGGTCATCCGAATCCCCTTCCATAGCCACTAAATACTCTGACCGCCCATGTGAATAACACGTATGTTCATCAAAGGCTTCCCTCATCTTATGACCTATACCTCGAATCAGTTGACTCATGGTCTGGTCATCTACATACTTGCTGATACTGCCTAAGTTCGTTATACGATAAGTAACAAGGCTGAATTTTTTGCCTTGTTCAATATATTGTTCCAAATCCTGTTTTAATTTATTGGTATTATACAGACCTGTATAGATACTGCGTAAGTCCGTCTCGCGTATGCGCTGATTTAGGACGTTCATTCGTGCGATGAGTAGTCCTGACACTAGACTTACAAGCAAAAAGAACGACAAACGAATTAACCAGATAGCTGGTGATTGCTGCAATCCCAAGTTCACGTTTAATGGCATATAAGGTCCAAGACTTAGCCCTGCAATGACTGCTATAGTGACACTTCCTCTGTATCCAAAAAAATATGCAGCCAACAATATAGGCAAATACATCAAGTGCGGCAATGCCGTACTCGTACCTCCTCCCATATATATCGTTATATTAAATACAACAACTAGCGCTATGATGCTCAACCATTTTAACACAATCTTAGGTTGCATATCTTTACCCTCTCTTCCTCAATTCTTACCCTTATGGATAAGTATAGCATAAAATGATAAAGATATGCACTATCAATTGTAGTCAATTGTAAATTTCTTTTACTTTTTTACCGGAACCCAATACTCGCTTACATAGTCGGGGGAGCTTGGATTTCCCGGCATATAGACTTCAAGTTCTGCTGTCCCTGCATGTTCAAACTCAACGGATGGAAACCATTCCGAAAAGACACGCTGTACAACATTTTGCAAACTTTCAGGCAGTGCTCCTGTTGCCTCAAAGACTGCATAAGTGCTTTGGGGAATAGTTTTTTGAACCCAGCCTTCTTGTACAAATCCTTGATCTTCAATCATGATGCCATAATTAAACATCCCCGCATCCATGTCCATATCCGCACATACACCTAATACGCCAAGCGGTCCCATATGCTCCATTAGCAATGCATATTCCCCGCTTTCCATAAGTTCATTCCAAAATTTAGGAATAACCTTAAAGTTTTCTCCGTGTTCTATGCTCACTTTTTTTATTGGTCCGACAACGGAAAAGCTTTCTTTTTCAACAATTTTTACTTTCATTTCTTCAACTCCCTTTATCTGCAATTGAAAGGTTAACTTGGGCTGCATCTTAAGATATGGTTTTTCACGTCGCACAAACGATGGCGAAAAGCCAAATTGCCGTTTGAACGCTTTGGTAAATCCTTCTGCCGTCTGATAACCATACTTAAATGCAATGGTGATGATTTTGTCTTCGGTCGATAGGAGGTCTCCTGCGGCTAGGGACAAGCGGCGATTACGAATATATTCTCCAAGCGTCAAGCCTGTAACGACATGAAACAATCGTTGGAAGTGGAACCTGGAGCAACATGCAATTTTGGCAATCTCCTGGGTATCCATCTCGCCTGACATCTGCTCTTCCATATATACTAACGCTTTTTGAAACGCCTCTAATCCTGTCATCGCAACCTCCATCACCTAAGCTACTTATATAGTAACACTTTCAATCACAGTTTATCTGTCTTTTATTGCAACATGTGGACAGATATAGGGTTCTTACTCTGTCTTAAATCGTTTAAGCATCTGTTCAAGCTTTCCTGCAAGTTCCCGTAGTTCTTCTGAGGAGGTATTAACTGAACGTACTGTCTCTGCCTGAACTTCCATAGATGCGGTTACTTCTTCTGATGCCGCCGCTGTCTCTTCAGATACTGCAGAGATATTTTCGATAGAACCCACAACCTCTTCTTTTTTCTCTGATATTTCTTGCACTTTATGGGTTGCTTGTTCAATCATCCGTGTAATGTCTTCAATTACAGAAAAAATTACTTGGAACGTTGTCTCTACTTCTTTAACGGATGCATTTTGCAGGTTGCCGCTTTCCTTAACCACACCCATGATCTCTGTCGTTTCATTGGATTGGTCTTGGATCTCTTGAATATGCTGTTGAATCTCTTTGACCGCGTTGGCTGATTCTTCTGCCAACTTACGAATCTCCTCAGCTACAACGGCAAAACCTTTACCATGCTCTCCAGCTCTTGCCGCTTCAATAGATGCATTAAGCGCTAAGAGGTTGGTCTGGTCTGCAATCGAATAGATTGTCTCAACAATTGTTCCAATAGTATGGCTCTTGCTGTCTAGACTACTAACTGCATCTTCAATACGAATAATCGCTGTATCGCTCTCACTTGAGCGTTCACGCAACGTCTTAATGACCGTACTGGATTTTTCATTTTGCTCTTTGACATGATCGGCTTTTCCCATCATCTCTTGAATATATGTTAATAATTGATCTAAGGCTGTATTAAGCTCATTGGCTTTGATGACACCACTCTCTGAGTCTTTGGCTTGATCGCTGGCTCCAAGGGCAATCTCTTGGACAGTTTTTGACACTTCTTCAGCGGATATAAGCGCCGTCTCAGCATCCTTAGACAATCCGTCTGACGCCGTGCTTACGCTATATGATGCTTGCTTCGTCTCACTAACCAGTTGACTGACATTATCAAGCATGGCATTAAAGGCCGTTGCCATGTGTGCAATCTCATCTTTTCCTTTAATTTGTACACGGGTTGAAAAATCCCCTTCCTTCACGGTATTCATTGCTTCTTGTAACCTTTTGACTGGCTTTGTGATTTTACTAGAGAAGACAGTACTAATCATGATTACAATGACAAACGTAATGAAGCCGATAACTAATATCTGGATTAATATCGGAAGCGCTTTATTGAAAAACTCTGCATTATCAATTCCAACAATAACCGTCCATCCGGTCTCTTTAATCTCTCTGTAGACACCAAAGCGACTCGTTCCATTATAAGTATAGTTAACTGTACCACTGGAATTTTGAGTAATCGCCTCTTTAATCTCTGGAATTGGAACTTCTTTTCCAAGAACGCCTTCCTCTTTATGGGTCAGCACCTTGCCTTGTCGGTCAAGGATAAAGGGATAGCCTGACTCAAGAATCTGAATAGCATTCATCTGCTCACCTAGTGTTCCAACATTTATATCCGCTGCCAACACCCCGATAATGGAATCATCACGTCCATAAATAGGCAAAGCAACGGATATGGTGATCGAATCATCGACCGAGTTAACATAGGGATCTGTCCATATAAATCCTTCTGCTGCAACTGCCTCTTCATACCAGGGTCGCACCATCGGGTCAAAGTCTTCCCCAACTTCACTCTCTGGGTAGATATAGAACTCTTTGTTCTTATACCCGACATAGATATTGCTAACAGCATCAAACTCGTCAATATAATTGGAAAACTCTCGTGTAAGCATGCGTATATCTCGTTCATAGTAAGCCTTTTGCAAACTTTCATTGATGCGCATCACACTTAGTGCGTGTCGATACATCTCAAGTTCTCTTGTAATATTGCCGGACATCTCTTCTACCAACGACTCAGAGACTTCCTTGATTTCTTCTGAAAAAATTCGCTGTGTTGTCAAAAATGACAATCCGCCAAGAGCAATCAGCGCAAATAAAATAGTTACAATAAATGTAAGACTCAACTTCATTCTTAATTTCATGGCATCCTCCTTGATTCTGTTTTCAGTTGACTTTGTTATATCGGCTGATTTGTTGAATCCCTTTAATTATATCTCAAAAAAAGTGGTCAGGCAATGCCATGAAATTTTGCTACTTATTTGGTTTTTCTTTTTTAGGCTTCCCATTACCAGGTTTTTCTTCCTTGATGGAAAAAGCCACTTCTTGGGTCTCACCGTCTACCGCACTTAAATCAATATAAATATACGTATATTGATCTTGTTCAATGACAGAGATGGCTTCACTCTTATTCTCAACGGTTAATTCACTAGCATTAAGGACAATCTCAACTTCATCTTGAAGCTTTTGTGTCGGGTCGGCATAGCTTACAATCCAGCGCGCCTCTTGGTCTTGTGTCATAACGATTCCCGGATGACTGATGGACTGAATCATCGTCTCTTCATCTAGGTGTGTATCTTCTTCCCAAAAAACATAGCCCGTCAACCCTGTTGTTGATTCCTTGACAATCTGAGCCGAAGAATCATTACGAAGAATCTTAACCTCTGGTTTTTTGTAGTATTTTTTTACTTGGGAGCTTTTGTTCATCGATGGAAGAAGAACATAACTGTACTGTTCCATCGCCGGGTCAATTCCATGGTCTTTCCAAAGGGTGACATAGTTACCGGTGACTGGCTTATCACCATCTACAAAACGTGCGGCACCATTGATGTCCTTCCAGTAGCCTTCCCGTTGTTCAAGAAGGATTTTGAGCGTTTCTTGTTCTGGAAAATAGTACCCTATACCATTGGATAAATATGCCCAATCGACTTCTTTTTCATGGATAATGCCATCGTGCTCTATCTTCTTACCATTAATAACTAATGTCTCCGTTGCTGCATCACTAATTTTTCGATTTTCCACAATCGTCTCTATGGTTCGCCCTTGGCTACTATGAATATCCGTCCCTAAGGCTACAATCTCATTGTCAAAAAAGAACCATGCTTTTTTAGCCTTTAAATCCATGCCCACTTGATCGTTATCCTTGTTTAACTGCATTGCTGCAACACCGTAGGTATTCTCCAATGTTACGCCTCCGACGAAGCTTTCCTTTGATTTTTTACGTTCTCCTGCTGCATCCGATAGCACTTTGGTATCTACCGTTGTTCCCGGCAATCGATAAGGATTTACGGTTGACCAATAGTCTTGGGTAAAGTGTCCCAGATCTTCATGATAAAGATATAGCATACCATCTCCCGTATGCCATCCATGCAAGTTCTCTTGATTCAGACTTTCATAGTTGGATATTCGATTAGAATACATACTGATTCCTGCTGCATACGAAGCATTGCGATGCACAATCCGGTCCATATCTGCAAAGACATAGTTGCCGACCAACGGTCCCCTAGATTGGACACTGGAATCATTAAGAATCCCTTGTGCCTGTAACAAAATGTTCAAGTCATTGGCACTATCTAAAAAGTCTAGATAGTCATTGGATTCAATCCAATATTTGACCATACTCTTTATTTCACTTGCATACGGTTCCGGCGCAAAGCTAGAGTACTCAACCATTCGCTTAATCATACCGATACCATGCTTACGCTCGCCAATATCTTGACGTGCAACGGATCGTCCTGAAACCATGTCCATCATCATCCCTCTATAGATTAATGGTTGCACACCTTTTATAAGCATCTCATAGACATTGTTAACCGATTCAGACTCTTTTTCCCATGGACTATCACTTAGGATATTAAAAATACGTCCGATACCTGAAAAGAGAATGCTTCCATAGGTTCCTGTATATGGCACATGATAATGCTGAACGAAGGAACCATCTTCATAAAAACCGTCACCTGAATCAACATATTCATAGACAACTTCCAAACTATGACTTGCATCCAGTATCTTAGCTTCATCTTTATCAAGAATCCCACTGCCAAGAACAACTAAGCACAAATCTGAGCGGTTAGCGCCTGTAGATAATACATGCCATTTTTTTGAAAAATATCTTGGGTCTGGAACATACCAGTCAAGCGCATCCACATAGGCATCAATTAACGCTGGCTCAACATCATCGTGGATAAGCACTAGAGTATCAATAATGTGTTGCGCAGAGCCTATTTCCCAGTCCCACCAGTTGCCATACCACACATCCGCCTTATAGTGATGTCTGTTCATCCACTCCAAACCATAGACGATGTCTTGTAAAAGCTCTACATTTCCTTGTAAGTCGCTTCCTGTAATCTGATATGCCTTAGCCATCTGATTGAGATAATTAAAGTTTTGTGTCACTGTCGATGAGGCTGAAAAGTCGCTACTTGATTCCCACAAGTAAGCGTCGCTTTCGGTATCCATGGACTTCCAAGCGTCATAGCCTGCCTGTTCAATATTTTCAATCAAAACACGTGTTGACGCGTCGTCAAGATTAGGCGCAACTCCCCCGACAATGGAATCAAACCATTTTCTTCTCAAAAGGTCATAATCATCGTCTGCCTGCATTGTAACTTCAAGTTCAAGGGTATCATAGATATGCTCTTGATCTAAGCTCTTCGCAATAACGGTTGTCGTTCCAACGGATATACCTTTGACAAAACCTTGGTCAATCGATGCAATGGATGCATCTGCAACGCTCCAAATCACACTCTTATCACTGGCATACTCTGGATACGCTGTTGCCAAGAGCTGGCGTCCTGTCCCTACATCTAGGACAAGGCGTTCACGGTCGATTACAACCTCATTTACCGGAATATATCCATCCACAATCGTCACTTCACATTTATCCGTTATCGTTTCATCATCTAAGGACTGTAGTGTAATCGTCGCCGTTCCTTCCCCTTGCCCTGTGATAGTGCCTTGGGCATCTACTGAGACGATATTTTCGTCAGAGGAGTACCACTTTACTTGCTGGTTGGTAGCATCCCCAGGATACACGCTATACTCTAACGATGCCGTGTTGCCTTTGCGAATGGTTACCTGGTCGCTTTCTATATCAACGTGTTCAACTAAAACCACATCGGCCAACACTTGAATCTGATCAACCAAAACTTCTCCGCTCGCTCCGTTACCACTGCCCCACTGTCCCAAGAATAGCACCACTTTAAGATGGGTTGCATCCGGGTGATTAACTACATACTGACCGAATAATGGGGTCCAATCCGAATATACGCCATTGGTCAAACTATCTAGCGTCGCCCGTGTGCCCTCAATATAATTACCTTGACTATCGACAAGTTCCACACGTAAAAATATAGGTACTTGACTGCTATGGGCGGTTATCAGGTTACCTTTAACCAACGTCTTGACTTGGTACTGTGCACCATTGACAATCGGTATCCTGTGTTCTGTCTCCGGTTCAATCCAGCTAACTGAAGAGTCCAAAACCATCTCAATATTTCCTTGTGCATCAACATCGATTATTGGCTCAGCAGCTCCATCTACTGCAAACTCCGGTCGATATTGGTACCGCCATCCATCGGGTTTTGTCCCCTTTGCCCAATAGGCTTCTTGGGTCTCTTTAACGATTGCAAAGTCACCATTATAGGCAATATCTTCTTGCTCTACCTCTGGGTCTTCTGGATTTTCTGGGTCTTCTGGGTCTGTCAGGTCCCCACTACCTTCTTTAAGAAGTTGTATATAGTCTAAACCATATGTTCCATTTGCTTCTGAATTCGTCCACCATCCAAATACGACGTGGATACTGACATAATTATAGGCTTCATCATCAATTGTGAACGTATATTGATCAACACTCCAGTCTCTGGTGTTACTATACGCCCCAAGTTCAACCTGCTTGATAGGAGAAGCTGCCACATCCTCATAATAAGACGCTCGGATATATATCGCCGCTCGACTCGTATTGACATTCTCCAGATTTTGCTGCATATGATGAATATTCACAACATATTCATCCCCTTGTTCTACAGGGATTTTTTCACTCATCAAATAGGCACTCGTATCTTCTAGCATAAACTCTATCGCATTACCACCTTGATACTGCGCTCCTTGAATCACTTCCTTTAGCGGCAAGCTGCCTCCATTGGCGATAAGCTTCCACTGATCCAGCCCATTTTCAAATTTTGGGTTTGCCAACAAACCATCTTCAACACTTTCCTCGGGCTGTTCATGACGTGTGATGTCGATATGATCAATATAGAGATCACCACTGACTTTTGATGTTGTCCACCAACCAAAAACAACTTGCACCGAGATGTAGTTAACGTCAGGATTTGTAATCTCAAAACTTGCTGTCTGCGTCCTCCAATCCTTCGTTCCCGATACCGCCATTAATTCAAGGCGCTCTGGGGTTATCGGCGCCGATGAGGCCGTCTCAAATTGGTTGATTCTAAAAAACACGCCATCTTTTGCCGGATCCATGTTCTCTATTAAAGTGTTCTTAAGAACAACATTCAAATCCAGCTGGTCTTTATAGTTCACTGGGATACGTACACTTTCAATATACCCTAGCGCTTGTGTCATTGATGCATGTAGTACGTTTCTTCCTTCTTGCTGGACAAAGTCAAATTCCGGCAAGGGTCCGCCGCCACTTTCTTTTTGCGACCATGCGTCTAAGCTACTGTCAAAGCTCTCTTCGAAGCTTTTGGTTGATTCCACTCCATAGATTGAAACCTGCATAGTCGATATACACAATACTACAATTAAAAAACTTGCAATCCATTTTCTCATCTTCCTATTCATCCTCCTTTTGTCATATAATATTATGATAAAGCACTTTCTATTGTGAATTCTATAGGCGAATTTTTGCTTTCATTGTCATTATTCGATATTTCTTCGTTTTTTTGCACAAAAAAAGACTGAGGTATTAAAAAACCCCAGTCTATATTGACGCATATATTATATTTCTCAATTTTCATTTTCTTCACACAAGAAAAGTCTTACTTGTCACCAGTCCATATCGGACTCGTCCATCCAATATGTCGATTGTCCATAACAATTCGCCCATAATAGTAGGCATCTGCTTTTGGATCAATATCTAACACCAGCTCAAACCATTCATCGGCATTGGGCACGCTATGCAAGAGTTGACCATCTCTGATAATCTCTATCTTGCTTACGACATGGGGGGCGATGCCTTTAAAGATAAGTCGCTCTTGTTCAAGTGATATCTCACCAAACCACCTAGGATGGGTCGTCGCAAGGGTTCTTTGATGGGTTAATCCATCAAAGATATCTTCTCGCGTCTTATCCGCAGCAAATACCCCTGTCAATCCACCATAGCCGGGCTTACCGTCATGACCATCACTTCCTGCCGTAACACCCCACCGTTTACCCATATTCAAAAACTCACAAAACGTATTGTGCTTTACATTATTTCTCGCTTTTAGAACCATCGGATGCTCTTGATTTTCAAAGCGTCCCCATTGACTGGAAAAAATCTCACATAAGACTTCCTTTGGGTTTGACTCCTTCCAATTGTCCAGGTTAAATCCTTCATACTTTTTCTCTTGTTGGTCCTTACTAGGCCGACCTTCACAATATCTATGAAAGTGCGGAATCGTCAACATCTTTTTGTCCTTATATTTTTCCCAAAGGTCTGTCACTTCTTCAATGTCCGCTCCAGGATATCCATAGGTTGACAAACTCTCTCCAAACACAGCAATCGTATCCCCCCGCTTCGAGTGCAATTCAATCCCTGGGAAGGTAACTAAAGCCTGGGTATTATACATATCCGCTTTTTGTCCGATTTGTTCCCATGTGCTTTGATCAATGTTGACACTTCTGTCTTCATTAAATCGAAAGGTCTGCTCTGATAGACATATAAAATCTAGATGACTGACTTTTTGACTATATAGATAACTATTGTCCGGTGTGGAATTCCAATCATTATCTCGAATGTTTGCTGACAGATTCGAGTGAGTATGAAGATCCCCCCAGTATAATTGTCTAGCGGCCATCCGGGAGACGATAACGGCTTTTTCTACAAATAAATCCGTACTGATAGCTTCAATTAAAAATCGTCCTTCTTGTCGCAAAATCCCTGTGAACTTGTGGTTATCACATTGTAGACGTTGGACCTCTTGCCCATGTTTATCTATAATACGAAGTTCAATCGACTCCATATCATAATCAAAAATCGGGTTGTTAAATTGATCTGCACAAACAAGTTCAACCTCAAACCGAGTATCCGGTTGAACGGACGTAGGCGCAAACACCTTTAATACTGCTGGTTGATCCGGTAAGAGCTCAACAGCATCCATCACTTCCAGTTTTACATAGTCTCCTGTACCTTGCGTATCGATGGCCACTTGATAGGTCAAATAGTTCCCTTCTACCTTGTTGGCAAACTGGGATATTCTTGACGTCATACACTCTCTACCCACCCACGGTCGGTCGGTTCCGCCAAAATACACTGAGATTGTCTCTCCCGGCGCAAGCCCCTCTTGGCATGTAATGATGGCTACACGCTTACTATCCGGCCACCGTTTTATATGCGAAAATGCCGATTCAACACTTTCTACTCTTACATCCACTTTAATATCGTCTCTTGAGCCCAACGCATAGATATAGTTTGGCTTCCAATAATCATACGCTTGAAGATATTCTTCACTGCGTTGATGTTGATATGCCGGAACCTCTATAGAAAGGCTGGCACCCTTTTTCATCTGAATATCCGAAGTAAATTCAAGACTCCATTCAAAATCCGAGCCGACAACAATTTTCTTATCCATCCTTACGACAAAGGTGCCAAAAGGAGTTTTTGTTTTTTGTATGTCCATAGATTAATCCTCTTCCATCTCGTCATCTGTTATGATGAGTTTTGCCAAACCGTGGCGTCCCGATGCAACAAGGCCATCGGTGTACCCATCAAAATCATCGACGCTGTCTTTTGTCAAGACACATTCTAATAACATAGGCAAGTTAACACCACCGATGAGGCAAATCCTTTCATCATAATAACTAAGTTCAAGTGCTGTCTTAAAGGGGGATCCCCCTTGTAAATCAGCAAAAATAATTACCCTGTCGCATCTGCTAAGCTCTTCAACCCTTTGCTTCATCAAAGCTTTAAGCTCATCTACCTGCATCTGCTGCTTAAAATCTATCGTATGACAATTGTCTTGATCGCCTGCTATAAGTTTTATTGATTCATAGATTCCTGTTGCAAATTTTCCATGTCCCGTTATGATTATTCCTATCTCCATAGTATTCTCCTTATAATAGTTCCCCGATGTTCACTTTTTTATCCTTAGGAACCATTTGCAAGTGCACTAACGTCCCTGCATGAATTAAATTCTTAAACGCCTTCTCGTCTTCTACAGTAATACTCACTGTGCGGTAGAGGACTTTGGAACCTTCTTTTGCTGCCATATTACCTACAATGACTTCTTGAATATCTACGCCTTGGTGAACCAATGCTTCAATAACTTCCGGCTTCTTAACCACTATAAACACATTTTGTCCATCATATTTATCTGTTTTTAAATTTTCCGCTGCTTTTTCAATCGTTAACAATGACAACTTCATACCTACAGGTACAGCACTTTTTAATGCCATCTTTTGAAGCGGATCTTTGACGACGTCATCATCAATAATCATAATACGTGTTGCCCCAACCGCCTTACACCATGCTGTTGCCACTTGTCCATGTATCAACCGTTCATCAATTCTTACTGCACATATTGCCATCTGGCTACCTCCCTAAACTTACAAATTCATCGTCACTTGCATTTCTTGCTTCAATACATTCTTTTTTATTGACTTTCCATTGAGGGTCTATTGCAATGAGCCCTTCTAACATATAATCGTTTGTTTGTTCCATATGATTGTGCAACGCTTTTTTCATAGCTATGGCTATCTTTTTGTAGGCTTCATCCTCAATCACATTTCTTTTTTCCAGTGGGTCAAACCTGAGATCATATAAGGCTTCTCTGTATTTTTTCTTATCTTTGATTCCTGCAGATAAGTATTCATCCTTTGTCAGGGACGCATCGATATTAGAAAGATTCATCCCCAAGTAGTCATCATAATAGACGACATAACGATATTGCTTGGAGCGAACTGCTCTACAAGGTTCATAGGACGTATGAAAGTTAATCTCTTCAAAAACATACTCTCTATAGTTGTCTTGATCTCCTCGAAGCACTTCAATCATCGACTCGCCTTGAAGATTTGTCGGTTTTTCCATTTGAAGGATGTCACACAACGTGGGAAAAATATCCACATGGCTAGTAAGCGCATCCGTCACTTGTCCGTTATGTCGTCCCTTCGGATCTCGAATCATGAGTAGCACACCTGTGCCTTGGTCATTGAGATTACATTTTGCATACGGATTGGCTAATCCGTGGTCAGTCGTAAAAATAATAATCGTCTCTTCATAGATGCCTTTTTGCTTCAGCGCTTGAATAACTTTTCCAAAGTTTTCATCCGCCCACTGGAGCGAGGTTAAATACCTCGCATAATCTAATCGTGTATTTTCATTATCCATTATGTTGTCCGGTACTTTTACATAATTTGGATCAATCCCTTTTGCTATGGTACTTGGGTATTTTCGATGGGTGGCATACATACCATAAGAAAGAAAAAACGGCTGTTTCCCATCATGATGATGAATCCAACGCGCCGCTGATAATGCGTTTTTTTCATCCCATAGGACAAAGTCTTCTTCTTTATAACCTGCGATACTTGTCGTTAAGTTTTCATCATACCCTATCATCTTAGCGCCTTTTTCATGGTCTAGATACCATGACGCTTCATGCTGAATCCCACTAAGCACCGTATAGAATCCTTGCGCCTTTAAATAGGTGACTAGATGCTTAGACATATCCATCTCAAAGCCTCGTTGCGACAACCCAAGCATGCCGACTTGATGCGGATACATTCCCGATAAGAGGGCTGCTCGACTGGGAGAGCATGTAGGCGAAGCACAAAACGCCTTGTTAAACTTTAGTGCCTCTTTTGCAAAGCACATCATATTCGGGGTCGGAGTATTATATCCATAAGGACTAATCACTTTACCCGTATCATGTGTATGTATGTACAAAATATTCATTGCTTGCCTCCGTCTCTAACCTTATCTGCAATTTTGTTCGAAAAGGAAACCATTGATTCTGACTTGGGTTGTTTTATAGTTCCCCACTGTTTTAGGACATCAATCTCTCGCTTATGTTTTTCATATTGTCTTAACAGCTTTTTATCATCAAGTAAAAAAGGTTCCATTGCTTTATACTGTTCTTTATACCCCGGTGTGTCACAGGATATCTCTTGATCCGTTTTGCTATCAAACATCCGTAGTGCACGACCTATCTTTAAAAGTTTTGTCTGGTCATGAATAATACACTGTCCATATCTTAATGGCTTTTCATACATCTGCTCAATAATCACCGGCTTTGTTTTTGGCTGGGTCATGATGTCTTGTCCGTCAACATTTGGCAGATGGGCATCTGCAAGGTTTAAGAGCGTTGCTGAGAGGTCAACTAAAGATACTGCATCTTCACGCACACTCCCTTCCTGGCTGTTCATAGGTTTTATCAAAAGCGGGATGTGTATAGACGCTTCATAAAATGTCTTCTTACCAAATAAACCTCGTCTTCCAAGTTGGTCACCATGATCCGATGTGTAGACAAAGGTTCCGTCCTTTTTATCCAACCGTTTTTCAAAAGCTTTATATATCTGCCATACTTTTTCTTCCAGTTCTTGACACATAGAATAATAGCCCGCCTTAACTTTTCTACGCTTATCTTGATTCGTTGCCTGTACTAAATAGGCGTACTGGTCTAAGGCTTCTTCTGATGCATAGTGTTCATCATTATATGCTTCCATGTAGTTTTTATAGGATGCTTCATAACCGATATATGGAAAATGCGGTCCATAAAATCCGACCACCATAAAGATGGGTTGGTCATGCTCTATTAAAAGCTGATTCAACGCTTCTTGATATACTTGTTCATCATAATCATGTACCGGAGAGTATCCATATCCTAGGATGTCTTGGCATCCCTGCATCTTCAGGGTATTCGCGTAATCATAAAGCTCTCTGCGCTTCACGCCCCAATATTGGGATGTTATATCTCCAACAAGACGTTCATCAAACCCGTGCCACTGATCAATACCTTTAAAGTGCATCCGTCCGACAAGAATCGTTTTGTACCCTCTTGCTCCTAATGCATGAGCAAGAGTGGGTACATCACTTGATAAAAGGCTGTCATTATCAAATATCTTCGTATGTCTTGGCAGCTTTCCGGTCAAAAACGACATGCGCGAAGGTACACACAAAGGGGCATTGGTGTATGCGTTGACATAATTTATTCCTGTTTCGCTAATCGTTTTTAGGCGTGTTGTGTTAAGCGAACTTCTTTCATTAAGAGAACACGCTTCAAAAGAGTGCTGATCCGACATAACTAATACAATATCTTTCAAAAAACAACATCCTTTCTACATAATTCCAAGCGCCACCATTACCGCCGCAAACGCCACGATAATCAGCATAACTTTTGTTCCTGACATTTTCTTCTTAGCCACAAGTAACCATGCTGCAACGGTAACAAGTAAAGGAACTAAGTTTGGCATAATCTTATCTAACAATGCTTGTACTTCAATAGACATCGATCCGTTAGTATATACATAAGATACCGGCGCTTGAACTGTTGTTGAGGCCACACCACCGATAACAATTAATCCGACAATGGTCAGTCCCATTGTGATTTTTTCAGTCAAAGCTTTGTTACCCAGCAAAGATTTTGCCGCATTGCCTCCAAGGTCATAACCTTTCATAAACAGGCTATATCTAAAGGGTAGCATTGTTCCTAACCAAAGAAGTATATAAAATAACGGTCCGACAATAGAGCCATCCACAGCAAGTCCTAGGGCAATACTTAAAATAATCGGATTATATGTCCCTATAATGAGTGAATCCCCAATACCTGCAAACGGACCCATCAGTGCGTTTTTGGTACTGATAATTGTTTGCTCATTCATCTCTTCCCCATTCGCCATGGATTCTTCAAGGGCAACAACAACCCCCGGAATCATACTGCCAAGATGAGGTTCCGTATTAAAAAACTGCATATGGCGCTCTAACGCCTTGATATAGTCATCACCTTTGTATAATCGCTTTAAAATAGGTGCAATCGTATGGCAAAACGCCAACCCCATCATTCGCTCAAAGTTCTGTGCACAATGGGAAAAGAATATCCACTTCACCGCAGCTTTTCTGACCTCACCACGAGGTACGCTCACTTTAGTCTTCATAACAATCGTCCTCCTCTATTAGTTCACCTGATGTACTAACAACGCTTTGCTCATGTCCTGTTCGCATGACAAATAAAAATGCGATACCAATAGAAAAGAGGGCAAGAGCTGTAATCGTAATCGACGTTGAAATCATGACCACATATCCCATCAAGAAAAATGCAATCATCCATGTCTTGTTAACCGATTGTTTTAACAAAAGAGCAAAACCGACTGCCGGAAGCATACGACCGGCTATTTTAAAGAAATGAAGAACAGATTCAGGTAACGCCCCAATAATAGCTTCTGCTGCCGGCGCTCCAAAGTAACAGACTGCAGCAACAATCCCAAATCTTAAGATGAACGTAGGCACTGTACCTAGGATATTCATACGTGCAATTCCTTTTTCATCTCCTTTAGCAGCGTACTTATCTCCCCAATGTGGAAACGCCGCATTAATTGACATAAGAAAGTTAAAAACCCCAATTCCAACCATACTTAATGGAACAGCTAGCGCTACCGCATAGTCTGCGCCTCCTCCTGAGGCCAATGCCAAAGGAATACCAATATAACCTGCAAAAATCACGTCCGCCGGTAATGCACCCCCAGGTGTAATCATTCCGATATACATCGCTTGGACGGCAACCCCTGCCAAGATTCCTGATCGAAGATCTCCCAAAATAATCCCGACAATCATCCCTGCAACAAGAGGCTTCCCAATAACTTGCCAGCCACCTGTAACCCCAAAAACCCAAGGCGTTCTCTTGGAACCAAGATATGCGAACACCCCAATCAATAAAGCTTGTACTACACTCATATGATACCTCCTAATTTTTTTAGCGGTTCAGAGTCACCCCTGAACTATATAATAAAGTATAGCACTTCACTCCACTAACGTCAATACATTTGAATTATATTTTAAATACATTTGTTTACATTTTTATTAATTGTATTTACATTTATGTTGCGTTTTTTATGTTAATCCGCTATAATAGATGGGAAAAGAACAAAGGGGGGAGAACCATGGAAAAGAAAATCGCAAAATATAAAATCATCGAAAACGATTTGCTCAATGACATACATAACAACAAGTATTTGGATGGAGATCTCATTCCTACCGAACTTGAACTTTCCACCAAGTATCAGGTAAGCCGCGTAACCGTAAGACGCGCAACGGATAACCTGGTCGCCAAAGGTTTTTTAAAACGCACTGCCGGTTTAGGAACAACCGTCAATCTTAGGCCTAAGACAAGTTCTGATCTACGGGTCAGAGGATTTAACGATCAGATGAAAGACCTAGGTAAGAAGGTAGTCTCAACGGTACATACCTTTAACATCACCTCAGCCAGCCCCAAAAAAGCGCAAATTCTTGGAATCTCTGAAAAGGATCTCATATATTACATCGAACGCATTCGAAAAGCCGATGACAAAGTGTATCTTTTTGAGATTTCATATATTTCTGTTGATAAGTTTCCTGAATTGTCAATACAATATCTACAAAATTCAAAGTATGATTTTTTTAGGGATGTCAAAAATGTAACTATCGATCATCAAAAGCATGTCGTTCATCCTATCCTTAGCGATGATAAAATCAGTAGCATTCTAAGCATTAAAAAAGGTACCCCTATCATCATGGTTGAAAATTATACCTATTGTGATGATGGCACCATTATTGATTTTTCACATAACTACTACAATCCAGATGAGTATGAACTATGCTATATTAAGTCAAACACTTAATCTTAAGTTGTATTAAGCCAAGCCTTTTAAACCCATAAAACGGATACATCAGTAAAGTCATCTTTGCTGATGTATCCGTTTTTATTTTCTTTGGAAGTGTGTATGTGTGTCAGTGTGTCGATTCCTTGACGCAGTTGCGCCCACTACTTTTTGCCAAATACAAAGCCTCATCTGTACGTTGGTATATATGGCGGAAGGTTTCGCCCATCTTGCGCTGTGCTACACCTACACTTACCGTGTATTTGCCTACAATCGGATGAATGGATTTTTCTATGGCACTACGTATTTTCTCTGCAACTTCTATGGCACCTTTAATATCTGTGTGCGAAAGCACCACCATAAATTCTTCACCACCTAGGCGAAAAATCACATCCGACTTTCGGCATGATTGCACCAATAAATCCGCTGTGTGCTTTAAGACTTGATCCCCGATGGGATGTCCCCAATGGTCATTAATGTTTTTAAAATGGTCTAGGTCGACTATCAGCATAGACATATTGATGTCATAGCGTTCTGCCTGTTCGATTTCTGTCCCTATAAACGTCTCAAGATGATACCGATTGTATAATCCTGTCAACTTATCTCGTACCGCCAAATTCGTCAGTGTCTCTTCAATCTTTTTCTGTTCTGTAACATCATAAAAATTCAGCAAAATCGCCTCTTTCCGCTGATAAGTGCCGGATGAGACAGATACTTCCATAATCACCGGATCTATTGTCCCAAAGGTCACTTCTAAGGCTCCCTTATCTTCTTCTTGAAGCAGTTGTTCATATATCTGCTTCCACGAAACCTCGCTTTTCTTAAAAAGCTCTTCAATATGCTCCAACGACTTACTCACACCTAAGCGCTCAAGTAAAACATCCCCACGTTCATTACGTGTAACTACTTTGCCCTCTTTGGATAACATGAACATGGCGTTACGCATAATGTGAAAAAGCTTAACCATATTGGTGTTATTCTCCTGGGCCTCAATGTACCACTCTCGAATGGTTTGATGCGCCGGGACATAGACATATACCAGCAAGATAACGCTACATATAATCATTAAATTCAAAAAGATGACCTGTAGTCTCTTAATCCACAAAAATGTCTCTCCTGCCTCCCAGACATACTGATTAACCATAGTATCCATATGCGCTAAAAAGTCATCTTCATAGATAAACACCTTCATCCGGGCTTCAAGCAATGTTTCTTGGGAAGCCGGTGTGATTCGACCAATGTTTTTTAATACATCCTGTGCACTGCTTATAAAAATACTTCGGGTAGGTTCAAACTTCTCCAGCATATCTGCTATTGCCGCGCTTTGGTTTTTTTCAACCAGTTGCAAGTACTCACTTTCAAGAGACTGTATTGATCGATGTAATTCAACTGCATAGTGATCACGTACACTAACATCAAGATTTTCTCTCAGCATCGCCACATCTTTGGCAATCTTTTGACTGAGCATACGCTGTCGTCCTGCGATATTAATCACCTCTGACACCTTGTCATAATCTGCACTTAACTTTGCTATTGACCATTGCCATATCAAAAAAAGTGCAATTAAGAAACATGAAGCAATAATAATTCGCCTTTCCACTTTTTTATACATCGAAGCCCCCCCTTATAGCAACAATTCATTTATTTCTATCATATCATATAAATCAGATTTTTTCCCTACACAAGATTTAATTATACAAAAAAAGATTATGCGATATTATTATACCGCATAATCTTTTTTCTTATATTCTTACCATCATTACAATTTTATCGAACACTTCTGTTCATGGGATAAGAACGCCGCTTCCATGACTTTCATCACTTCAAGCGCTTGAGCGGAAGTTACACTAAGTAGCGCTTTACCTTCGATTGCATCAATCAAGCCATCATAAACTACCGTCAGGCTGTCAGTAACATCCATAGGCTCGCTTAGCTTAATTGTCTCTGTTGATTCACTGCGCCTAGGTGCCATCGTCTTTGTCGGGCCTGCCTTAGTATAGACAATCTCATCTTCCCATGTGTTTTCTTTGTCAATACATCGAACAATCTGACCATGACAATCCCAATCATCAATTTGAAGGGTTCCTTGTGTTCCTAAAACATACCAACGCGGATGCGTTATATAATTATTGGTTGAAACTTCCACTTGTGCACTAAGTCCACTTTCAAAAGTCATCACCAATCGGAAGTTATCATCCACTTCAGGGTATTCGATGCTATACATTTTACAATAGACATCAACAACCTTTTCAGGAATCATATGCATCAATTGGTCAATTAAATGCACACCCCAATCAAGCATCATTCCACCACCAAGGGATTTAATCGTACGCCATCCTTTTGGCATACCTCGTGACCCCTCCACACGAGATTCAATCACATAAGGCTTTCCAATAAGTCCTTGTTCAATACTACGGCGCATTAATACAAAGTCTTTATTGGTTCGGCGATTTTGATTAATGGTAAAGAATTTGTCTGTTTGTTTTTCTACTTCCATAATCTCCAAGAGTTCTTCTGAATTCATGGTCACCGGTTTTTCACAAATGACATGTTTGCCTGCTCTAAGTGCTTCAATCGATAATTCTTTGTGAACTTCATTGGTCGTCGCAATCAGTACGATATCGATTGATTTATCTGTAAGCAAGGCTTCTTTGCTTTCATAAGAGATGAGTCCATTGTCTTTTGCAACAGTACCACGCTCTGGATTTACATCATAAATGCCCTTAACGTTAAGACGTTTGTATTTTTTTAATTGTTTGACATGGTAGTCTGCCATCCCACCATAGCCAATAATTCCAAGTGTATACATTTTTCTATCTCCTTATGCCCACCACATATCTGTCGGGGTCTCATGAATCAATACATCTTTTAATAGGTTTACAGCTTTTGTCAATCCTTCATCAATTGACATTAAGCCATCTTCATGTTCAATACTGACAACTCCGTTATAACCTACTGCACGTAGTGTACTAATCATCTCATTCCACTCAAGCTGTCCGTGTCCATAACCCACAGTTCTAAAGACCCAAGAACGGTTAAGCACGTCACCATAGTGGCGGTTGTCAAGCACACCGTTCACTTGCGTATTATGCGCATCAATCTTCGTATCTTTTGCATGAAAATGATAGATAGCTCCTTTTAACGCTTTAATGGATTCTACCGGATTCATACCTTGCCAGTATAGATGTGATGGATCAAAGTTCGCTCCGATAGTATCGCCAACCGCTTCTCTTAAACGTAAAAGTGTCGCCGGATTATATACACAAAATCCCGGATGCATCTCAAGAGCAATTTTTGTTACTCCATGCGCATTAGCAAATTTTACGGTTTCTTTCCAATAAGGAATAAGCACGTCATTCCACTGGTACTCAAGAATCTCACTAAAGTCTTCCGGCCATGGGCATGTCACCCAGTTAGGTTTTTGAGAACTTTCACTGTCACCAGGACAACCTGAAAATCCAACAATGGTATCAATTCCAAGCTTTTCAGCCAACAAAATTGCGTTGACAAACTGATCATGAAAATCTTTTGCAATCGCTTTATTGGGATGTACCGGGTTTCCATGACATGCCAAAGCGGCAATCTCGATATCATGTTTTTTTAATAATTCCTTAACGCCTTCAACCTTTGCATCATCTTCTAATAACGCTTTTGTGTTTAAATGTGTATCTCCAGGATAACCACCTGCACCTACCTCAAGCGCTTCTACACCCATGTTTTTTAATTTAATAATAGCATCTTCAAAACTTAGCCCATATAATGGCACTGTTAATACGGATAATTTCATTTTTACACCTCTTTCAAATAGTTAACGGAACGTTTCATCGCTTCTAACGGATCTATGTCCATCGTTTCTTGTTCATAAACAAACGCACTTTTATCGGCTATCTCAACCGCTTTTTTAAAATCAATAACACCTGCATCTGCGGTTACATTTTTCTTAGTCTGCATATTTTCCATCTGCTTTAAGTGAATAATCGGCGAACGATCTTTTACTTTTTCCAAGTATTGAATCGGATCAACGCCTGCATATGCCACCCAGTATAGATCCGGCTGCTGGTACAGATTCCCGGGTTCTACATTCTCAAACAATCGGTCCAATAAATACGTATCTTGGTCTTTGACAAACTCATGTGCATGATTGTGATACAAAAGCTTAATATTATAATTTTTTGCTACTTCACCGATGTGATTTAGCTTCTGTGCGAGCACTTTGACATCCTCGATTGTTTTTATATCATAATATGGACACACGATAAATTCACTGCCAAGTTCTTTTAAATACTCCATCTCACCTTTTGGATTCTCCTCTAAACGTTCAATGGATACATGTGATGAAAGACAGGTTATATTCAATGCCTCTAAGGCTTTTCGCAGTTCCTTGGCACTATGGCCCCCGTAACCGGCAAATTCAACTCCGCTATAGCCCATCAATGCAATCTCGCGCAAAGTATGCATATATGCCTTTTCCATAGCATCCTTCACCGAGTATAGTTGTGCATATATTGATTTCATAATATCCTCCTCTTAGTTTAACGCCTCTTAATCAAACTCGATTGTTTTTCCTGTGCGAGCGGATTCATAGATAGCTTCTAAAATCTCTGTAACCACAAGCGCTTGTTCAGGCTTAACAACAAGTTCACTTCCATGAATCACCGCATCATAGAAAGTTTTGGCTTCAATCACTTCCGGCTTATCATCTCCGCCTTCATAGAAGTCTACACCATCCGCTCCAAGCGCTGGTTTTTTCTCAACAAGTTTTCCAAGGTCCGCCATGTTAAAGCGTAATCCATCGCGCATATCGGCACCTGCTTTGGTTCCGCAAAGAGTAGTCTTGGCTTCACCACTATCTAGAGTATTAAGCGCCCAGCTGGATTCTAAAATAATTGTTGCCCCATCTTGCATGGTGATAAAACCAAAAGCTGAATCTTCTACTGTAAACTCTTTTGGATCCCAGTCACCAAAAGCATTACCTGTCTCTGTTTGGTCCCCAAGTTTTTTATAGACACTTCCTTTGACACTTTTAACTTTGTAGTTATCCATCAACCATAAAGTTAAATCCAGTGCATGCGTTCCGATATCAATTAACGGTCCTCCACCTTGCTCTTCTTCGTTTAGGAACACGCCCCATGTTGGGACTGCGCGTCGACGCACCGCATGTGCTTTTGCAAAATAGATCTCACCTAAATCGCCTCGTTGGCAAGCTTTGTGCAGATATCGGCTATCTTCACGATATCGGTTTTGATATCCAACCGACAGAAGGTTACCTGTCTCTTTTGCTGCTTGTAACATGGCTTTTGCATCTGCAGCTGTTTTTGCCATCGGTTTTTCACATAACACATGTTTGTTCGCATGAAGCGCATCGATACTGATATCTTTATGGGATTTATTCGGTGTACATACGTGGATGGTTTGAATCTCTTTGTCCTTAAGTAATTCTTTGTAATTCGTATACACCTTCGCGTCCTTAGTTCCAAATTCTTTTGCCGCCTTAACTGCACGTTCTTCTATAAGGTCACAAAATGCAACTACTTCCACTTCCTCCACTGCTGACAGCGCAGGTAAATGCTTTTGCATTCCAATTCCACCACACCCAATGATACCTACTTTAACTTTTTTCATTGTAAAACCTCCTTGTTCTTCTAGTGTTTCATATATTATTTATAATATTAAGTATAGTCATCTCCATTGTTTTATACTATAATGAATCTATAGAAAAATACCACAAATTTGTCATAGCTTATGAATATACGAAAGGAAATTTTTATGATTGGTTTTTATGAAGATGAAAAATTTGTTGAAAACGGTATCGCTTATCCCTTTAAATCTCACCTTCAGGAATCTGACGGACGCTCGACAATGGTCGGTGCTCATTATCATACCCATATCGAGATTCTCTACTGTCTATCAGGACAATTTCGCGTTATTTTAGATGGGGTTGATTTTTTAATTGATCGCGGGGATATGATGATTATCAATTCGATGGAGGTGCACCATGTCTTTGCTCTATCCGAAGAAAAAAATCAATATATCGTTATCCGCTTCAAACCTGAACTTTTATACTCCACTCCTGAGAGCATTTTTGAGACAAAATATGTTCTTCCTTTTACCTTAAAGTCCGCTACCCACCAAAAGCGGTTCCCTGCCAGAGAAATCAACGATACCTTCATTCCTGACCTCCTCGGTCAAATCCTTCAAGAAGATGCCGAAAAAAAATATGGTTTCGAACTTGCGATTCGAAATCATATCGGGCGTATATTTTTATGGATTTTGCGAAGTTGGAACGAAAAAAGTATTGAGCTAAATCTAGACCACAGCTTAAATGCACAGAATATCCAACGTTTGCAAAAAGTTTTTGATTATGTAGATGCCAACTATATGCACCTAATCGACGTCAAGGAAGTCGCCCAACTGTGCAACATGAGTTATAGTTACTTTTCTCGTTTTTTCAAAGCAAAGATGCATCAAAACTTTAGCGATTATGTGAATTTTATGCGTATCACCAAAGCCGCCAATCTCCTTACAACGACAGATGAAAGCGTTACAGATATCGGATTATCTGTGGGCTTTTCTACAACCAGCTACTTTATAGAACAGTTTAAATCTTTTAAAGAATTAACCCCTCTTCAATATCGTAAAAACTTTATTGAGATGGTTAACGCAAGCGTTTCTTCTGCTCACGAAGTTCCTTGAAAAATTCCTGGAGAATCCCCTTGCACGCATCATGACACACATCATAAGTGACCTCTACTTGATGATTATACCTCGGTTCATTTAGCAGGTTCACTACCGAACCGGCACTTCCTGCTTTGGGATTCATCGCTCCAATAACCACGCGTGGAATACGCGCCTGCACAATAGCCCCTGCACACATGGGACAGGGTTCTAGCGTAATATACATCGTCGTCTCTTCAAGACGCCAATCCTCTATATACGCCATCGCTTCTTGCATAGCAAGAATCTCCGCGTGGGCTAGTGTCGACTTATCTGTATTGCGTCGGTTATATCCGCGCCCTATAATTTTATCTTCATGTACAATAATGGCACCGATAGGAACTTCATTGAGTGCATAGGCTTTTTTCGCCTCATCAAGTGCTGTATTCATATAGTCTATGTCTTTTTCTTCATTCATTGATTAACCTCATTATTTCTTGTTATTTTCCCATATTACTGTCCTTATTGTAATGTAAATTTTAGATGCCGTCAAAATTTTTTATTTTTTTTGGATTGTCGTCCCAATTCCCTTGAATTCCATTTACCCCCATGGTAAAATATACCTAGTTATTGTTGAGGATAACTATTTTTTCATTGAGAGGAGAGAATTAATTGGAGAATTTTACCATTGTTAAGCGCGGATATGACCCCGAACAAGTCGACCATCACATATTCTTACTAAATGAAGAACTCAAACAACACAAAGCTAATGCAGAAGCTGTAACCAATGCCATGGTACATGCAGAGATGACTGCCCGCAAGATTGTTGAGGACGCTGAAAAAAAAGCTGACACTATTGAAGGGGATGCCCATCAGCACCTTGTCGCTCTTGAACGCAAGATTAAACATATCCGAATGAAACTCGACGCTTTTCAATCCCAATATAATCAACTCATTCACCGTTATGTTATCTCGATGAACAATGATGATTTTAGTAATTTATATGCTTCCCTTGATAAAATTACAAAATCCCTCCACACAAAGCGCTCTGACACCGATCATTCTGTGATTGAGATGAATTATGAACAAAGCGCAAATGACTATTAACCACTCTATACCACAATAAACAACGGAGTTATTATGTATATAACAGCAATAAATAAAACAACACTACTTGATTATCCGAATCATCTTGCTTCCACCCTTTTTTTACAAGGGTGTAATTTTTTGTGTCCATTTTGCCATAATCGTGAATTAATAGCCCCGGCAAACACATGTGCAGAGCAAAACAATATCCAAGGGACTATTCTATCTACGCTTCGCAAGCGCCGTCATCTTATTGAAGGTGTCTGTATCACCGGAGGAGAACCTACACTTCATAAGGATTTAGAAGGATTACTCCATCAAATCAAGGCTCTAGGGCTTAAAGTCAAGCTTGATACCAATGGTTCCAATCCAAAGATGCTGTCTAGGTTACTGGATAATCAACTCCTTGACCATGTCGCTATGGATATAAAAAACAGTCCAAGTGAATACGAAAGAACATGTGGATGCTCCATCGACATAGACGCTATCACTTCGAGCCTTAATTTACTAACCAAGTATAGGAGTATCGATTTTTCCTATGAGCTTCGCACCACTCTCATCAGCGAATTCCACACTTATGCACAGCTTGAAGCCATCACCCAATGGATATCCACCTTAGGCGTCGCTCCATCAACACCTTGGTATCTACAAAAATATGTCTATAGCCCTATGCAAATTAACCCGACCGTATACCATTGCATTGAAAAAGAGACCCTCACCCCATGGCTTGAGTCCCTTTCACAAATACATCCGACGCTATCGCTTCGCGGATATGAATAAATCTATTATGGATTAAACTTAATAATGCTTTCAATAATATACTCATAATCGCGATACGCAAAAGTATCGCCTATTTTTTTATTGAGCAATTGGCACTTAAATCCATTCAACTCCTCTTCTGTCTCTCCATCAATATGTACTTCAAACACTTCTTCTGAAGCCTTATCAATCAAGCGCACTTTGTCCTTATACCAACACACCGCCTCTTCCGACTGTTGTGCCAGATGATATAAAGTTGTCTGTTCGGCCTTTTGCGATACCTGTGTCGGCAATTGTGCTTTTTGATCTAGGTGATGCTTAATCTGCTGAATAACTTGTTCTCTGTTTTTCCACCAATCATAACTCCAGACCCGCAACACATCCCAGTCTCTTGTTTGATAAAAACGTTGTCGATAAATATCACGTTCTAACAGACTTTGTCCACTTTGATAGACTGCACTATCTGTCTCTAGACCAAGAATATAGGCCTGCCTATTTTCATCCCATATAGCCGCATCGATTTGATAGCGTCCTCGTCCGATATAATTATCTACACAAAATCCTTCTTGGCGAAGTACGACACTTAATTCTTCAACAAATCCTTCTGTCTCATCTTTTGGTTTTGCTTCAAATTCAGACATTCGGTGCAGTAATAAATCCTGTCGCTCCTTATTTTGCTCGGAGACTTCTTTGGCATACTGCAGGTATTGTTTGAACAGTTTTGCTCCACGATTTTTTGTCTTTGAAACGGTCAACGCCTCCGGTTCAATGGATGTAATGACATAGCATTTTTTCTTTGCACGACTAATGGCTACGTTGAGTCGGTTCTCACCACCGTCTTGCGAAAGCGATCCAAAATTCATTGAGATCTTCCCGGCTTCATTGGGCGCATATCCCACCGAAAAAATAATAATATCCCGTTCATCCCCTTGAACATTTTCAATATTTTTCACAAAAATAGATACATCTTCTTCTTTACGGCGTCGCTGTCGTTCTTCCATATAAAGGGTTTTGAAGGTTTCATCAATCTGGCATCTCGTCTCTAAAAGGTCTTCAATCAAGTCTTTTTGACTAATATTAAAGGTAATAATTCCAATGCTTTCATTATTGTTGCGTGTTCGAAGCAATTGGTCCACTAATTCCACGATACGATTGGCTTCGACGTTATTGCGGCGCTGTTCCCATCGTCCGTCAACTTTAATGCGTTCAATCGGTGCGGTCTTATCAAAGTTACACTTGACGCGATTTGGCGATACATTAAGTCGACCACTATAGAAAGCATGATTAGAAAACTGAATCAATTCTTCAAATTCTGAACGATAATGATAGTTTAAATGAACTGGCGTGTACGTTACCTTGGCAAGATCTAGCAAACTTTCTTCTTCAAGGGCTGCCGCCGTTTTTATATCTATTATCTCTTCTTCTTCGTCATCCACACGCGCCATAAATGCCGATGTAGGTCGAAGCTGCTGATCATCTCCTGCAATAACAATCTTAGCTCCACGGTATATGGTTGGTATGGCGTTTTCTACAAACATCTGCGAAGCCTCATCAAAAATAATCACATCAAACAAGTTGTTCTGCAGCGGAAGTATCTCTGATACAGTTTCCGGGCTCATCAACCAACAAGGATAAAGCGTAAACAGCAAATTGGTAAACTCAAAAATAAGGTTACGAATAGGCCATAAGCGTCTCTTTTTTTCTGCCTGACGGCGCATCTCTTTGTAGTTGGCATCACCTAAAAATATCTGCATTTGATCATTCCAGTAGCTATGGATAATCTTTGCGGTCTGACGTTCATTTTGTTCCATCAAATCTTGAATCCCATCCGTAATCTGATTGAACTGATGATAATAAAGATAAAACGCATTAAATTCCTCGGTCTTTTCAATGACCTGGATATGTTCTAGGACAATAAATTCTAGAAGGTTATCCAGCATAATTTCCATATATTTTACATCTTGACCGTGGGTAAATGCATATTCCAAAAGCCGGACATCAGTATCTTCCAGACCAAAAATACTGACGGTAAGTTCTTGATAATAGGCATAATTTTTAATACTTGCTTCAATGTTTTTGACTTGGTCAAAAAAAGTGCTTGGATTCATCATTGCCTCAGATACCTTGCGCTTGCCATCTTTAACAAAACCTTCCATGAGCTTAGACACTTCTTGACCCATAGCATTTAAGACCTTCGCGTGTTCGCTAAAGTACTGGATGTATTTTTGTTGCTCTTGTTCAAATCGTTGGCGATTCCCATTGCGCTCTTTTGTTTTTGCTGCATGCTTAACCCACTTGGGTAAATTCCACCAGCTGATTTTTTCTTCTGCAACAAGTGCTTGATTCATCTCTTGATTATAATTTTTTGCCAAAAGGTCTACAAGTTCTTGGGTTAATGGCTTTTGCTCCGCACAATATTCCCTGGCTAGAATTTCATAAATTTTTGAATCTAATGCAGCTAGGGTTTCTTTATACGTCATAATGTGATGACAAACCTTGATAAGCTGGTCCTTCTCCATAAAATCCAGATTATCTTTAATCGATGTAAGATACGGGTAGTTGTCCACAAGGGTAGCGTATTTGTGATATGTATCCACAATGTAGGGTTGCTTATTCAACTTTTCAAAAGAACGGTTGAGCTCATCATAGGTATAATGCATGAACGGATTATCTTCACGAAAAGCTTTATAATATGGATATCTAGGGTCTTCCTGGCTAAATATACCTTCTGATTTGTTATACATCTGTTGAAGGGTGATACCAAATGGACGCTCTCTGATCAGTTCACGTTCAACACATTGTAATTGTTCAATATGTTCATTAATCTTTGCTGCATTGTCCTCAAAAAATTGTCGGTTCTCAATGCCTTCAATATCAAAGCCTTGTTCTACTTGTTGACGTAGCTTATCATAGAAGCTTTTCTTATCTTTACTGGCATCATGAATGAGCATCATCTTTGACTGAATCCCTGCGAGACGATTATACAGTACATCAAGCGCTGCCCGTTTTTGTGATACTACAAGAACGCGTTTACCTTTTGCAAGCGCATCTGAGACCATATTACTAATAGTTTGTGATTTTCCTGTTCCAGGTGGTCCATAGATAACCATTTGATCCGTTTGCGCAAGTGTGGATAATGCAGTCTCTTGACTGTAATCTACAGGCATCATCGTATACAGGCTTTGACGATAGGTATTTGTCAATGCCACTGTATCTATTTCTTCATCTCCTGTATTCGTTAAAAGTGTAGAGAGGCTATGGTTCATCGTCTCGGCTCCATCAAGTGCTTCTAACGCCTCATAATCGGCATAGATTGCATTGGATATCGGAAACTGTCCCATCACAAGGTAAGATTTGATAAGCAATTCTCCCGGTGCATACTCAGGTAGCGTTGCATTGGTATATCCGCGAAGCGTTTCATATTGAATTCGATCATCAACAGTCACCATCCCCATCTGCTCCAGCTCATTACGCACAAATTCTTCAATCGCTTCCGACTTAATTGTTGAAAGGTCTAATGTATCATAGTCCTTGATTACCGATTGATGGCACTTATTCGCAGCAAATAAAAACACCTTATTCACCATGGCATCTCTAGCTTCACTGTTTTTTATCGACCACGTATTACCATGTACTTCAAGCTCCACAGGAAAAAGAAAAAAAGGTGCTCGAACGAAGCTTCCATCGCGAAAGCGCCCCTCCACAAACGGGAATCCGATGGATAATTCATACTTTCCAGTTTCCTTTTCAATAGCCAATGTCTCACGATGTAGATAACTCAGGTGATTTGACAGCATCAACGCCGTCTCATAGTCTTGTTCAATCTTCTTTTTTTGTGACTCTTGATGTAAAGAATATTTTTCTTCGATTTCCTGATGGCGCTGTCTTAATATGTGCTCTTCATCCTTAGACAGACCTTCTTGCTTTTTCATCATCGATGATAAGGCGCTAAATTCTTGTTCACGTTCCAACGTAATCGCCTCATCAAGCGCTTGCAATCGTTTTTTACGGACTTTATACGGATCTTCAAGAATCACCATTGATTTTGACATATCCCCAAGAATATACTCCGCTAAAGATGTGACATCAAAATTTTGCTCGATAAAGCTACGATACAAGTCAAAACTTCTTTTTTTATGTACCTTCCTAAGTATGAGACTGCGATTGCGACCGCTTATGTTTACAAGTCGGTCTTTGTACGTTTTTAATACCTCTTGCATTTTTATCCTCCCATATTGTTTTTCTACATTAAAAAACACTTTCTTTTAGTATACCTATATACGGATTAATCTACAAGAAAATCTTGCCAATGTGTTGGAAAATGATATACTAAATAGAGAAACATATATCGACCTATAAGGAGATCGTATGCGAAAAGTACAGTTAGAATCCCCTCGTCTTATTATAAAAACAATTACGCCTTCTCAAGCTTCAAAAGTCTTGGCATTTTATATGGAAAACAAGGATTTTTTCGAACCCTTTGAGCCTTATCGTCCACCGTACTTTTATACCAAACAACATCAGCGTCAACTCCTTCGCTGGGATTTACAGGGATTAGCCGAATCTTCTATGGTAAGGTTTTGGCTATATAAAAAAGAAGACCTTGCCCATCCCATCGGAAGCATATCCTTGTCCAATATTTTTCGTGGGGTTTTTCAATCGTGTAATATCGGCTACAAAATTGATTGTCAGCATACACGTCAAGGATATATGGAAGAAGCCATGATTCAAGTCATTGAGTATGCTTTTTTAACATTGGATCTTCATCGTATTGAAGCCAACGTTATGCCACGTAATACCCCTTCGTTAAGCCTTGTAAAAAAACTCGGTTTTCACGAAGAAGGCTTAGCTAAGCAATATTTAAAAATTAATGGTCAGTGGGAAGACCATCTACATATGACACTCTTAAACGAAACTTAATGATACTTTTATACAATTTACAAATTGTTCATAAAGTATACATTTTGTATACACAACTATATTGTATTATTTATCTGTAAGAATTAGTTACCTCTTACATATTAAATACTCTCCCCCTCATCCTTTACAATAGCACCAAGCTTCGAGCTTAGGTGCTCTTTTTTTGTATAAAAACCCAGCCATACAGGCAATCCCTACCGATATAAAGCTTCGGTCAGTACTGCTGTATGGCTGGTTATTAATTAAATGTTAAAGTATCCTACCTTTTCATCTAAGCGGTTTGCACTGTTTTGATTCTGCGTTGTTCGAGTCAACACATCATCCGATTTCATAGCAATATCCGTTAGTTTTTCTGCAATGAGCGTCGTGCCTTCTGCCCCTTCTATAGAGGCTCTAGAGATTTCATCAATAGCTAAGCGAATCTGTCGAATCGTCTCTACCAACTGTAACGCCACATGATTAATCTCCATCACCACTGTTTGCACTTGATCTGAGTCTTGGTTATATTGGTCACTGGTTTTTACAAACACTTGGTAATCCTTTAACACCTGTGTATCGACAAACGCTAATAGTTCCTGTGAATCTTGAACCATGCTTGTCACCGTATCCGATACGTTACTTGTGATTGCATTAATTCTAGATACCGCTTTGTTGGAATCTTCTGCTAGCTTGCGAATCTCATCTGCCACCACTGCAAATCCTTTTCCTGCCTCACCTGCACGCGCAGCTTCTATCGCAGCATTTAGTGCCAGTAGGTTGGTTTGGGATGTAATCGCCATGATTGTCTGAGATAATTCGCGTATTTCTTCAATTGCATCGGCTTTTTGAATTGAATCTCGAAGTTGTTGATTCGTCTTTTCATAGATGCCGGTTGCACTATTATATGAATTGAGGGTTTCTTCTTTCAGTAAATCTGCCCGCTTTTTAATTTCCTTTGCCAGCGTTTCACCTGAATAGGTCTTATCCTTCATCTGCTCAATACGTTCTTCGATTTCAGTCGCTGATGCATGCATCTGTTGTGTTGACGCCGATGTCTCATCCATTCCTGCGGATAGCTCTTCTGTTGTTGCAGAGATATCTTGAATACTTGCATGGACAATTTCCATATCTTCAAACGCTTCTGTCGCAGAGCCCTTTAACTTCTGAGACTCTTGCTTAATCTCATCTAAGACACCTGTAATCTGAGTTTTCATAATATCTGCTGAGCGTGCGATCTGTCCGATCTCATCTTTTCGCATGGTCAATTTTTGGGGAAACTCAATATCAAATCGCCCTTGCTCCATAGATTGCATGCGTTCTTGAACCATATACAATTTTTTGGCGATAAGGCTTCCAAAAAGATACATAAGCACACTACTGATTATAAGCAATACAAACGCTGCTATTCCAATTATTAGCATAACCTGATCAATCGCCTTAGAAACTTGCTCTGTATAAACTCCCACAAACCACATGCCTATTATTTCCCCAGCATTGTCTTTAATGGGAACATATACCGTGTGCGAGGATCTGCCCAGAATATCTGCCATGCCCGAGTATAGTTCTCCTTGCTCTAGAACTTTTTGGACGACCGTTTGGGAAGCCTGGGTTCCTACTTGGCGCTGCCCATTAGCATCTGAGACATTGGTAGTTATACGTGTATCGCCTTGGAAAATTGTGACTAATATATCCGCTCCATTGGTAATTTCATCAATAATTTCTGTATTGTCATTGATGACGACGTCCCCTTTATAAAGCTTATCGTCTATAATGCTCCAATCGCCCGGATAAATTGTGTCGATAAGATGCAATCCTACACCCGAATAATTTTCCAGTTCTTGTGTTTTTTCTCGCATAATTAAGGCATTCATTTCATTATGCATAAAAAGAACAATTGCTGTTGTCAGTGCGACAATAATCCCGGTGGTAATTAAACTGATTTTCCATTTGATTTTCATTTTGGCACTTCCTTTCATAATTATGAAATAAAATACCCTCTCTGGTTTTCCCATCGCAATACCTGCTGCCATTTCTCACAAGTTATATCGGATGGTTTTATGAAATCCTAAAGTTTGCATGAAAAAAAAACAAATTCTATCCTTTAACCGCTCCTGCCATCAAGCTTTGCTGTACTTGATTACTAAGGAGGAAGTAGATGAGGATAGTCGGTAATGTTGCGATAACCATACCTGCGCCAATCAGTCCCCAATCCGTTGTGTATTGTCCCGCAAAAGACATAATCCCTACCGGTAATGTCCGATAAGTTGAACTATCAATTAAAGTGTTCGCAAAAATCAATTCATTCCATGTCCCTAGGAATGTAAAGATGGATGCCGTCGCAATTGCCGGACGCATAATGGGAAGAATAATAGTAATAAAGCTGCGAAAGATTCCACACCCGTCAATATAGGCCGCCTCTTCCATCTCGCGTGGTATCGCTTTATAAAACCCGGTCAAAATCATAATGCTCATAGGGATACCAAAAGCGATATAAGGAATAAGTAATCCTAGGTATCCTCCCTTTAGTCCCATCCAGTCCATCATTTGAAATAAGGGCAACAAGGTCGCCTGAATCGGAATCATAATCCCAAGGGTAAATATGGAAAAGACAAGGGTCTTATGCTTCCAATGCATTCTTGCAATAGCATATGCCGCCATGGCTGATAAGATGCCTACAAAAACAACCGTCAAGCCAGAGTAGATGACGGAGTTCATAAAGTAGCGTAAGATACCTCCATCATTAAGGGCGGTTGTATAGTTTACCCAACGCCATGTCTCAGGTAATCCCAAAACATTGTCTCCAAAAATCTCGTTATTGGTTTTTAATGAAAAGGTAATCAGCCAATACAAAGGAAAGATTTGGGTTAGAGCAATTATGATTAAAAGTAAAAATTGCAGTTCTTTTTTTAGTTTTTGCATACTTTCCTCCTTATAATGATGAAGCGTTTTCTTCAGCACGCTTAAAAATCCGACTAATAATCAAACTAAACAAGAGACATTCAATAACAATGAAAAAGGCCTGGGCACTTCCATATCCATATAAGCTCTTCCTAAACAAGTTGGTATACATCAGTGTTGAAGGTACCTCTGATGCATGGTTAGGTCCGCCACCTGTCATGACATAAATTAAGTCGAAGGAACGTAGGGCTCCGGTTAAGGCAAAAATCATACAGGTTTTGATTACAGGCGACAATAAAGGAATGGTAATCTTTAGTGTCGTCTTGAATTTTGTCGCACCGTCAATCTGGGCCGCCTCATAGTAATCGTTTGGAATCGATTTGATACCTGCATAAAAAATCAGCATATGATATCCAATATATTGCCATACAGCGGGTACAACGGTTGCATAAAAAGCTGTCTTTGGTTGTGCCAGCCAGGCGTACTCAAAATCACTCCCACTAATTGTGCGAATGAGAATATTCAATAGTCCATAGTCACTTTTAAAAATACGCATCCATAATTGTCCGATAACCATACTCGATATAACCACAGGTACAAAGTAGATGGTTCTAAAAAACTTTTCTCCACGTACACCACGCGAAAGAATAAGTGCAAGGGTAAACGAAATCGGTAATTGAATGAATAGGGATGCCGCCACAAGTATAAAAGAGTTCTTCACTGAGTCCGGAAAATATCGATCTTTTGTAAATAATTCAATATAATTTGAAAAGCCTAGGAATACTTTTTCACCTATACCATTATAATCATAGAGACTATATACACCTGTTGTTATGATGGGGATGATAACAAAAGCAATAAAAATAAGCAATGCCGGCAAAACAAAGATGGCAACATACCATTTATTACTAAGAATTCTGTCCATTGTATAACCTCCGTTATTTATAAATGGGGATTATCGCCCAAAAGCGATAATCCCCACAGCTCATTTGCTTATTGATTGATTGCACTTTCATGGTCTTCTATAAATGCTTCTATATCAAAACCATCCGCAAATAATGTCTGTACAAGCTCATTGTGGATTGTCGCAGGTTCTGAATCAAGAGAAGTATCCCACGCAAGAACACCTGTCTCGCCTTCACTTAACAATTCTTTGATTTGAATGAACAATGGGTTTAATCCGCTTTCATCAAAGTCACCTGTCCAACCTGAGAATCCCGTTCCTGTCTCATAAGCCGCTTGTCCCATTTTTTCATTAATATAGATGGCAAATTCTGCAGCTTCTGCTGGGTAACTTGTCCCTTTATTTACCCAAAAAGATTCAATAAATCCACCGGCATAGTCCGAAGGATTACCTTTGCCTTCAATGACCGGAATATTAACGGCAACCACTTGGTCTGGATCAATTGTTGCTGTTGCATCGGTATACACTTGGTTCGCAAACCAGCTACCCATAAGGCGCATAGCCGCTTTTCCTGTAATAAATGCACTATTGGCATCATCATTTCCTGATTCAAGAGGGTTTTTGCCAAAGGCTCCCATGTCATAAAGTTCGCTAACTTTCTTAGCCGCCTCTTCATATCCTTGGGCTGTAAATGGCTTTTCACCTCGAAGCATTGCATTCACATCGTCACCACCAACTTCACGTAACGCCATTGCCTGATAAATAAATGCTGCATTCCAACCATCTTTGGCTCCTGCTGCAAAAGGTGTAACATCATCAAGTGCTAATAGCTTTTCTGAAGCACTTACAAGTTCTGCATAGGTTGTCGGAATCTTCGTACCCGCTTCATCAAATAAAGCTTTGTTGGCAAATAACGTCATATACCATGAAAACATGGGTACGGAAAACGTTTGACCGTTGTACTCAAATGCACCTGTTGATCCTGGTAAAATTCTTGCTTTAACATCATCCGTCAAGTAATCATCTAATGGTAATAAAGCATCTGCATTAACAAGTTTTCTTGCCATTCCTGCTCCCCAGTAGTAGAAGACATCAATACCGCTGGCACTACCTGCAAACTCTGCTGCTATTTTAGTTTTATACGCTTCGGTGTCTAGTGTTTCTGTATTAATCACTACGTTTGGATGTTCTGCTTCATAAGCTGCAACCGCTTCATCATAAAGCTTTTTTAATTCATTGGTATCATTAGACCACTGATGCCAAACGTTTAGTACAATCTCTTCGTCCGTTGTTGCTTGTGAATCATCGGAGGTCTCTTCATTGACCGCTGCATTATCTGTTGTGCTCTCGTTCAAAGATGCATCATTATCTGCATTAGTACATCCAACAATTCCTGTCATCATGGCAACGACAAGTAATAACGTTATGATTTTTTTTACTTTCATATGTATCTCCTCTTCTTTTATCATCATATGCTACAATCGCTATCTTTTATCAAGCATGCTTAATGTTGATGATGTCATTATACGGCAGAAGAGATAGCAACTCAATTGACTATTTTGTGGTTAATGGTCACTTTTTTTACTCTCTGGATTCTTTATACTGTTTGACCGTCATCCCGATTTGTTTTTTAAAACAAATACTAAAGTAATGGGCGTTGTTAATGCCGATACGCTCGGCAATCTCATAAACTTTCAAATCGGTTGTATTAAGTAATCGAATGCTTTCATCAATACGCTTCTTCATAATATACGCCGTTAAGGATTGCCCCGTCTCTTGTTTAAACACACGACTCAGATAGGAGTCGTTGACATATATTTTTCCGGCAACATAGGCTAGTCCCATCTGCGGATCATAGATATCGGCTTCAATAACCTCTAACGCTTGTTCAATAACTTGTTTGCCTTTTTTAGGCTTTAAACGTTTGTTGTACTCCATCATCGCCTTTAATGTATCACGAATAATCACTTCCATCATAGCAATCGTCTCAATATTATCCACTCTCTGGTCAAAATCATGATACTTGCCAAGCGTTGCCAATGACTTACCATGCTTATGTAACACCGGCTCTGCTTTCGTTAGAATATTAATGGTCATAAATTTAAGCCACTGTAAATCCTGATTGCCTGATTCGCGAATTTGCTGAATATAATTATCGACAAATGCTTCTACTTGAGGTTCGAGACCATTTTGCACGGAAAACAAAAAATCGTCCCAATCCATAGCCGCTATATTTACCGTCTGCTTGCATCGAAGGTAATCCTCATACAAAATACATCGCGCCTCATCTAGCATCATCCGCGCATGTAAAGCTTTATTCGCTTCTTGATAGGCTTGATGTATCCCTTCGTAACCTTTACACATCTGACTAATGCCCACATCAACTTTTGTGTTCAATAGATGTCCCACTTTGTCTCGCACCATATTCATCCGCTGAACAATAAGCTCATAATTTGGCAAGGAAAAATAGAGGATCAGATTCCCCAGATAATGTATAAAGGCAATTTCTTCATCCAGTTGCATGGCTTCAATAATATCAAGAATTTTATAATGATAGTTTTTTTGCTGTTCTTCATCCAAACTCTGGTCTAATTGGACAATGCAGCAAACGCATTGTCCAATTAGATTACTATATCCATATGTATCTAACTTCGTCTTTGCTTCCGATTTGGCCACGTGGTTTTCTACCAAACGTTGTAAAAAGCTTTGTCGAAGAATTTCTTTGTTTTGATCAACAGAAGCCTTAAGTTGATCAATTTTTTGGATTTCTAACGCATCCGTCTCCATTTTCTGTTTTAGGGTTTGCATCACATCGCTGATATTTTGTATATTAATCGGTTTAAGCAAAAAGTCTTCAACACCTAGTCGGACAGCTTTTTGTGCATATTCAAAATCACGATACCCGGTGATTATAACAAATTTTGTTCCATAGTCCTTGAACTCTTTTTGTGCTTTTTCAATAAACTCTAATCCGTTAATATTTGGCATGTTAATATCGGTCAATACAATATCCGGTCGAGTTAGCGCCATAAGTTCAAGAGCTTTGGATCCCGTCTCTGCTTCCCCAATAATCTCAAAACCATGTTCTTCCCATGCAAATCCTTTTTTTATTAAAACCCGTTCTAGTTTTTCGTCATCTACAATAAGTACTTTAATTGACATGTTGCTCCGCTCCTTCTATGCGCTTAATACGAATGGTAATCTCTGTTCCCTGACCGATTTCACTGTGTAGTGTTACCGGAGAAGATATATCATAATATAAAGAAATCCGTTGTATTAAGCTATATAATCCAAAGCCTGACTTGTTCACTCGATTTTTCCCTTTCAATACTTGTACAATACGCTCTTCGCTCATCCCAACGCCGTCATCATTGACGATAAAAATCATCTCATCTTCATCAATGTATCCTTTTATATATATGTTGCCGTCTCCTTCTCGTTGCTTGATGCCATGATAGACAGCATTTTCAATAACCGGTTGTAAAATCAGCTTTAACATCTTATTGGCTTTCATTTCTTCTTCAATATCATAGTGCATCTTAATGCGATTATCATAGCGAATATTTAGTATGGTCATATAATTTTTCACACTACTTAGCTCATCTTCAACCGTTACCACTTCTTTTCCGCTATTTAGGCTGTTGCGATAAAAATTCCCAAGTGCCTGAATCAATTGAAAGCAGTTCTCATTATCTTCAATAAGAGCCAATGCAGAAGCCGCATCTAATGTGTTATATAAAAAATGTGGATTGATCTGAGCAAAGATAAGATCCAGTTCATTTTTTGCTATGATTTTTTCTTCTACCTTGATTCGGTCAATATATTGTTTAATCGCATAAATCATATGATTATTTACACGCTTTAGAGATACAATTTCATTTTCAAAATCCGACGGAATGTCCATCGGAACAAATTCGCCACGTTCTACTCGCTGCATATGTTTTTGAATTTTTGTTAACGGATTAAAAATCAGTCGCGTAAGGGCTATTGCACTCAAAAATACAATAAGTGAATTAAAAATCAAGAATCCGATAATGGTTGACCAATAGGTATTTTGCATAATATTTTTACTATCTGTCTGCATCACACTAATAATCTTCCAATCATTAATGCCCAAATCTTTTTGAATAAATATGGCATCTTTTCCCATGAATTGAATAGGTTCATAAGATGTGACTGCATCGATTCGATTCCTTATCGTATGATATAATTCTTCTTTATGCTTTGTCGGTGAGATAATAAACTCCCCCGCGCCATTGACGATTGAAAAATTAAGGTTCCCATCTTGCGACACCTGTTCAAAGTATTTTTGAATAACCGATTCATCCATCATAATTAATAATGTCGCCAAATATTCATAGGTATTTACATCACCCACTTCGCGAACATATGTAATATAATTTTGCTCCGGTCGGCTTGTATACTGAATAATCTCTTCACTTTGATGTATAAAAAATCCATCGCCGTTGGCTTTTTCCATCTGTTTGAACCATTGTGTGTTTTTGTAATTTTGTGTATCAACTGCGATAGGACCTACTTTATAAGATTTATAATGACTGCCGTATGCATCAATGAGTACGACACTTGATATATATTTTCCTGACAAAATCATATTGGAAAGACTACTTTGGACTGTTTGTAGGGTCGATGAAGAGATGTTACTTCCTTGAATAGACTTTAAGCTTTGCTGAATGTCCTTATCAAAGTATATAACATTGGAAAATTGCGTAATATTTTCAAAAATCAGTTCTAAGTTCCCCTCAAGAACGTTAATCGTCTGTAATCCCGCTTCTGCAATTTCTTTTTCCGTATTGCGCTCAAATACAGCATAAATCACTGTGATACCTATAAAAAAGGTTATTGCTAAAAGATTGATATATAAAATAATAATTTTTGTACGTATTTTCATATGTCGAATTCGCCGTAGTAAATGTTTCATCCTATCACCACATTTCTATCGTGTTTCCTTATATTATACTATACTTATTTTTTTCTGTGCATGAAGATAGGTTATTATTTTTACCACTAAGGTCACTATTTTGACCTTTTATGTTTATTTTTCTTTAATTCGATGTTAATTTACAAATCATTCATACTTCTTGCATACTATAGACATATTTCTCCTGTATTATAATAACTGTAAGAAATAGTTACCTCTTACATATTAAATACTCTCCCCCTCATCCTTTACAATAGCACCAAGCTTTAAGCTTCGGTGCTCTTTTTTTATGGATAAAACTATCTACTTATCGAAGTGTCTGAGCGTTACTAACAATTAAACGGCTATACATAAACAATACTTCTTCTTCTCCTGTAAAACTAACATATTCACCAAGATAGTCTTTTGGCAAATATCTTGTATCAATTAAGGTTATTTTTCCATATTGTGGAATCAGTAGCGGAACTAAACTACTGCTAAAGCTATCACCAAAAATGACCAGTTCTTTGTCACGTTTTGGATTTTCAATCTGAATCAGTGGAGATCCTCCAGATAAAAACACTTCATATCCATCCCATCCATACAGCTTTTCTTCATCATAGACTTGACCTGACAAGTCCTTTTGCTGATAGTTTGTTATCACTATATCAAAAAAACTCTCATGCCGCATAAACTCGAGTATCTCAGGGTTAACCGGAAGCGCCCATTGTCCACCATATACACCAATAAAGTCTTCATACACCTGCGGTGTCCACTCTTCTTGATTTATAGGCTCCATACCATCGATTTGTGTTGCCAAATAATTTATAAGCTTAAAAAGCTTCTCTTGCTTCCAATGGGTATCTGTGTAGTAGTAATCAGACAACTCCAGTATTGAATGTACGTCGATATGTTTTGCTGTTGTAAGCTGTTCTTGAATCCACTCTTTTGTCTGTTCTTCTGTTGTTGCCCAGTATCTATCCTGGCTATAATAGCTCTTGTCAGGAATCATCGTAACATACGTCGGATTGTTTAAAAAATACTGTTCTTTAATTTCTTCTATATATGTTGTGAAACGTTGGATTTCTTCTTCTGTCGGCACATCATAAACTTTAAAGAAAAACTCCTCTTCAATCCATAAATCATTAACCATATTTTTCAAAAAAACCTTCTTTTCTGTCCATGTCTTTAATCCACGGAAAAAGTCACGAAATGGCATTTGATCCAAGGCATATTTTTCAAGGTCTTCCATATATTTTCCATCGACTAATGCATCCCAAGAAAATTGAGGTCGCTGTTGTAAATGTCGGCGTTCAGCTTGTGATATGCTTGCCACCGGTGTAATAATTTGAGTCACTAAAACTAAGGCAAGTAATAGTTTAAAACCTATAGCATATATTTTTTCCATAATTAAAACCTAAAATACAAGAATGGATTAAATGAACCATCCACCAAGTACCCTGTTGTCATCATCATTAACATAAAAAGTGAAATTACTGCAATTGGAGAATATAATTTTTTTAACGTATTACTTCGACTTAATGTTTGAGCCCACCTCTTTGGCCATGATGTCGTTCCAATTCCAGCGATGAGAAAGGTAACGATATATTGACGCAGATCCATCATACTCTCTCGACTGACTAGCGGTATATCAAGTTGTCCAAACATTCCGCGAAATACTTCAAGCATATCTTGCGTCGATTCGTACTTAAATATCACAAAACTTACCAAGACAATCCCAAGGACATAGGCATGACAAAAAATTTTGGGTATCTTTTGTAACCATTTTAGTCCTACAAACTTTTCAAAAATCAAAACAGCGCCAAAAAGCACACCCCATAAGACATAATTCCAACTGGCTCCATGCCAAAGCCCTGTCAAGAACCAGACTATTAAAATATTCAAGAACCAACGCTTTTTTGTGACCCGATTTCCACCGAGAGGGATATATACATAATCTCGAAACCACTGTCCTAGAGACATATGCCAACGACGCCAAAAATCAGTTATGCTTCTTGCCATGTAGGGATAATTGAAGTTTTCCGGAAAATGGAAACCAAACATTTTTCCTAAACCTATTGCCATATCACTATACCCTGAAAAGTCAAAATAAATCTGAAAAACAAACCCAATCGCTCCCAGCCAATACTGTAATACTGACGGGTCACTAACCGATAATGTTTTTTCAACTAAAACAGCTAGTGTGTTGGCTAAAAGTACTTTTTTCCCCAATCCAACAACAAATCGCGATACACCTTCACCAAAAAGATCCAATGAATGAACTCGTTGTGTCAACTCTTTTTCAACAGATTTATACCGTACAATAGGTCCTGCAATCAGTTGAGGAAATAATGCAACAAACGTTCCTACACCTAAAAAACTTTTTTGTGCTTTAGCCTGACCACGATACACATCAATCGTATAACTCATTGTCTGAAAGGTGAAAAAGCTAATCCCTATAGGTAGGGGTATGTCAGGAATATCTATGTTAATCGACAGCAAAGTATTTAAATTATCCACAATAAAGTTGCCATACTTAAAAAATACCAACAGCCCCAGATTCATTATAATGGAACGCACCAAAGCCCTTTTTGCTTTTGGCGTTCCACGATATCGCTCAATCGTACGACTATGAGTATAATCAATGATGGACGATAAAATCAATAGCAGGAAAAAAACAGGTTCCCCAGCAAAGTAGAAAATCAAACTACTGACAAATAGTGTAATATTCTTATAACGATATGGTGTTGCTGCATAGAGCAACAACACCACCGGCAAAAAATAATATATAAAACTAATACTTGAAAAAACCATTATTGCATAATCTCTTTGAAGACATCCATTAATTCTTGACTATGTTCATCCATAATCAAAATAACATGGTTACCGACATGGTCAACTAAAATATTTTCATCTTCAACAGCAACGCAAATCCACTTGCGTCCATCAACATTCGCTTTAATATCTGCTTTAATTGTCTCAATATCTGCAGATGGATCAACAGTGAACAAAACTATTGAATGTGCTTGGCTCGTCATCATCGGCTCTGAAACAACCCCTTCAACAAATTCAAAATTCGTCACGCCAAGCATGTATTCCATATTTTCTTGTGTTAAGGGTTGCTTTACAAACTTAGGCCACTCTACATCCACTTTTTCATACATAGCATCAATGATATCTTCCATAGTCATGCCATCAACATCATCTTCTGTTACTTCATCTTCTGTTGCTTCATCTTCCGTTACTTCATCTTCCGTTACTTCATCTTCTGTTGCTTCATCTTCAATCACTGTGTCTTCAATAACTTCGTCTTGCGTTTGATCTACATCTTTTCCGGCGCTACAGCCAGCTAATACAAATACCATCATTAAACTTAACATTACTAATATTTTTTTCATCATTATCATTCCTCTTTCTTTTTTTACATTTTATTTTACAACTTTTGTTGTCATGCTTATGACGTATGTAAAAAAGAAAAGGTTCCCTTTTCAAAAAATTATTTGAACTCCAGCAAATTTTTTTGATATTTTTTAGGCACAAAATTTTGCTGACACTTTGGATTATAGCGTCCTTCAATGGCTATGTGTTCAAAATATCCCTTCCACATTTTTTGCAACAACTCTTCTTGTTGATCTATAGGGTATTCAGCAAAAATACCTTTGTCATCCTCAGAACTAACCTCTTGAATAATCCATCGTCCCTCGTTCGCCAATACTGCTTTTTTTCTTTTTATATCATGAATAATCACTTGCTCTTCTTGTAATCTATCTGAAAAATGGTCTGCAATCAATGGCAATATATCATGATCTGGTTCAAATTTTGCATACAAAAAAGGACCGCGTTGTTCAAAACGAATTAATCCCAAAAAGCGGTGTGCTTCAAAACCAACTTTTCTATTTAGCTTGCGAATGTTAATAACAAAAGGCTCGCTATAATATTGATCAATTTTTTTCCCCAGCTTAAATGCATGCTTCAAATACTTAAGAATATAACAATCTTTGTGATAATCATTGGACAAAAAAGTACGGTACAAGGCAATATACCCTTCATAGGAAAGCTTTTCACGTATAGCTCGCTCTACACGTTGTGCTTTTTCTTCATCTGTTACCACAAAACGTGTCTCATCAATAAGCGATCCTTGAAACACTGTTTTTCCATATATCTCTTGTATACGTTCCACATAATAATGTTCAAATATGCAGGTCAAAAGCCCATAAAAACTATCATCATACAATAAAATCATGAGATAGCCCCCAACTCATAAAGTGAAACCTGATGATGTTGCTGCGGTGGAGCAACCTGTCGTCGTATATGTTCTTCATTCATCACAGCATCTCCATAATATCGACCTTGGCATGTCAAGAAAAACCTTGCCCGTTTTAAAACTACTCCCATTTTTTTTAATGCATCATATGTAATCATTTGAACACGGCGTTGAGCCATAATTCGCCGTGCTGAAGTTACACCAATTCCAGGTATCCGAAGTAACTCTTGATATGAAGCTTTATTAATCTCAATAGGAAATTGTTCCAAATGTCGAAGTGCCCACATCATCTTTGGATCAACATCCATGTCTAAATTCGGTTGCTGAACGCTTAATAGTTCATCCGCTGAAAAATGATAAAATCTTAATAGCCAATCCGCCTGATATAATCGATGTTCACGTAGCAAAGGAGGCTCTGTTTGAAGCGATGGTAGTTTCGCCCCTTCATTAACCGGCATATATGCTGAATAATAAACACGTTTAAGGTTAAAATGGTTATATAAGTTTTCACTTCGAAAAAGAATAGATTGATCTGTATCTACGGTTGCCCCAACAATCATTTGTGTCGATTGACCTGCCGGGACAAATGACGGTGCATGTCGATATATGCCTTGCTCTTCTTTTGCATGATTGATTCCCTCTTTAATTTCTTGCATGGGCAAATATAGCTTTTTAATTGATTTTTGTGGCGCCAAAAGCTTCAAACTATCTTCTGTTGCTAATTCAATGTTGACACTCATACGGTCAGCCAAGTACCCCGCTTCTTTGATTAATAAAGGATCGGCTCCCGGAATCGCCTTAACATGAATATAACCTCCAAAATGGTATTGTCTGCGCAAGAGTTGCAACACTTTGACAATGCGCTCCATAGTATTATTTGGACTTATCTCCACCGCAGAACTCAAAAAAAGTCCTTCAATATAATTTCTTCGGTAAAATTCAATTGTTAATTGTGCAATCTCTTCTGGAGTAAAACTTGCACACTTAACATCATTCGATACTCGATTGACACAATATGCACAGTCATATGCACAAACATTTGTCATAAGAATTTTTAACAAACTAATACATCGTCCATCAGCTGACCATGAATGACATATTCCACAGCTTGCAGAGTTGCCAATACCTCCTGTATTCTTTCGTCCAACGCCACTTGATGAACATGACACATCATACTTTGCCGCATCTGCCAAAACGGTTAACTTTTCCATTGTTGCCTCACTCAACATAACTATCACTCCTTGGTTTTTTCCGCAATCTTATATATTTATTATAGCAAAAAGAACATATGTTTGCAAACATATGTTCTTTTTGCTTTTTTATGTATATTTTACTCTTTTTATCGATAGGTTTGACTTGCACGTCGGCTTGAACTATAGATGGCTATATCGCCTAGCTGATATGTCTCCATACCTTGACGCGTCTTAAAGCCCTCCTCTGTCCAACCATTGTTATA
>AYRG01000040.1_pt1 | contig 48079 bp, 49 predicted proteins | sample 183771 | NCBI WGS metagenome assembly AYRG01 (sample SAMN02391472, study PRJNA226580) | bioreactor metagenome | isolation source: day 33 sample from continuous culture bioreactor with low C:N ratio... | place: Germany: Bremen
TGGAAAAACGAAAACGCAATCAGCTGTTTAGCTTGATTGCGTTTGTCTACAGTCTGAACAGTACGGATATTACTTATCCGTACTGTTTTTTTATCTCTAGTTATATCTATAATTTTATCTCAAGCTCTACCGGACAGTGATCGCTTCCAAATACATCCATGTGTATCTTTGCATCAACTAGATTTTTTTCAAAATCCTTGGAAGTGATAAAATAGTCAATTCTCCATCCTGTATTATTTTCCCGCGCTTTACCCATATAAGACCACCAGCTATACATTTGGGTTGCCTCCGGATAAAAATATCTAAATGTATCGACAAATCCCGTCGCCAATAATTGTGACATCTTTTCTCGCTCTTGATCAGTAAATCCAGCGCTCATACGATTGGTCTTCCAATTTTTCAGGTCAATTTCTTCATGGGCAACGTTAAGGTCCCCACAATATACCACAGGTTTTTTTTCATTTAAACCTTTCAAATACGCTCTAACTTCATCTTCCCAATCCATACGATCCTCTAAGCGTTCTAGACCGCGTTTGGAATTTGGTGTATAGCAAGTGACCAGATAAAACTCCGAATATTCTGCCGTTATAATGCGTCCTTCCTTGTCATGATGTTCAATTCCTAAATCATACGTTACATTTAACGGCTTGATTTTAGTAAAAATTGCTGTTCCTGAATATCCTTTTTTTTCTGCATAATTCCAATATTGATAATATCCATCAAGTTCTAATTCAATCTGGCCTTCTTGAAGCTTGGTCTCTTGCAGACAAAACATATCTGCATCTAAGCTATGGAACGTATCCATAAAGCCTTTTTTTACTGCTGCACGTATTCCATTAACATTCCATGATATAAGTTTTAATTGTTGGTTCATAAGCTCTCCTTTTTTATCTGTCTATCCTTCATTCACTTAGTATCTATTACATTTTAAACTTACGCTTTAGCCCATTGGCATTCATATAACGTAGTTTACCAAAAACCGGACGTTCTTTCCACCCATGATCATGTTTTCCAAAGCACCAAGCAACTCCGGCATATCCATTAGGGTCCCGACCATCAATAAAATAGCGGTTATTTAAATATATAGCGTTAGCATATGCTTGTGCATACGATGGGGACCATTCAAGAATTTTTTTGCACCAATACATGCGCATATAGTTATGCATATAACCTGTTTCAACCATTTCACGCATAGCATCATTCCAGTAGACATCATGGGTTTGACACGCAATAAGTTCATCTAAAGTATAGATATACTCTCGCGCATCATGGATATGTTGTGCCATTGTCTGATATGCCCAAGGGTCCGTCATGGTCTCAAACTGATCATAGCCTTGAGTATAGAACACATAATTATATGCAAGCTCCCGTCGAATAAAGATTTGCTCTATAAACCCATCAACAGATTCTTGATCCAACGCATTCTTCTTTTGTTTTTGAATGGATACATAAGCATAAAGGCGTTTAAGTACTTCAAGGGAACTTATCTGTCCAAAGTGTAAATACATACCGATATGCGATGTATTTCTTGCAACTGGCGATGGATCCTTATATGCATTTAATCGGTTCTCAAAAAAATCTTCTATGACGCGAACTGCCTGCGTATATCCTCCATGATAAAGCTTGGAAGGTGCAATCGAAAAATCCACTCCAAGGCTTTGCATCAACTGGTCATACTCTTGTTCCATTAATAACTGAGTTTGATTGCATATCCCTAAGCCTTGAAGCAACCTATTCTCCCAAGGTTTATTCACTATATAGCTGCCTGGTGTATGATCAAAATTTGGATATTGGCGCCATAATTTGGGTCGAATCGTTCTTGCCGCATGTTCTGCCTTATCCGAAGCGCTTTCAACAGGTACAATTAAATCTGTATCCACTTCGACAACAGAAATATCTCTACACTTGCGACCGGCTTGTAGGACTTCTTCCCTCCATTTTCGTTGTATGTGTAAATAGCCTTTATCCATTACAAGTAGTTCTGTCTTTTCCATATATTTTTGAATACCACTGACCGGATGACTTGTTTCTAACACAAATCCAATGCGTTGATTTGAAAGTTGCCTTGCCACTTCATTTAAGCCTTCCAGCATAAATTGATAGTGTCGTGCATTAGCATCCACATAGTCCGGGGTAATACAAAAAACCACTAAAAGCGGAACATCATATGCATTGGCCTGTTCAATCGCATAATTAAGGGCATGATTATATGAAACACGCTGTGACTGCTGCATCCAATATAATACATATGCCGCATCTTTTTTCTTTTCGCTAACACAATGAACTTCTATCCGCCCTTGTTCAATCATAAACACGCCTCCTTATTTTGAATCCGGTAACACTTTTATACTTTTTTTTGCATTCCAAGGTTTCATTCCTCGCTCTGAAACATATACACCGCATAAGATAAGTCCACATCCCAGATACATCAATGGGGTAATGTCTTCTTTTAGCGCAATCGCTGATGCTGCCATTGTATATAACGGCATCAAATATATATAATTGCTGGCTTTAATAGCACCGATATAGCGAATGGATAAATTCCAAAACACATAACAAATACCTGATGCAACAATACCTAGAAAAACAAGGTGCAGCCAGCCATATCCTTCAAATAAGGGCATTAAATCGATGCCATGTCCACGTGTGAACACAAAAGGAGTTGCCGATAGGATACCATAAAAAAATGTACGACGTGTTAAGATAATAGACGATAGTGTTTGGTCCATTTTCTTTAAGGATAACGAATAGAATCCCCAAATAATCGCCGCCATAATCGCTAAAAAATCACCAAATCCATTGACTTGCAACACCACTTGTCCATTAAAGACAATGATTCCAACACCAAGCATAGCAAAAATAAAGCCGATGAGAATCTTAAGCTCAAAGCGTTCATCTTGTTTAAATACATGCAAAATAATCGATACAAATAAAGGTGCCGCCGCTAAAATCAACCCTGTGTTTGAAACAGATGTATATATCATTGCAGAGTTTTCCAGCATAAAGTACCCGAAAACACCGGTAATACCTGCAATCAAAAAATTCAGCTCTTCACGAAAATTTTTATATGGATGGTGCTTGGGATGGATAATCCAAAGGCCAATATATGCCAACACAAATCGCATATACATAATTTCTATCGGTGTGTAGTCTTTTAGAAGTATCTTACTTGATACAAACGTTACGCCCCATACAAACGCAACAAATGCAGCCAAGAGATGTCCAACTTTTGTCTTCATTTCGTTAATCCTCACTTTGATTTAATTTTTTCCAAAACATTCGGTCTTCTCTTGGAGGAAGCTCAAAGGATTCCTTGCCTCGAAGCGTTACCTGCTCTTGCTCAATACCATGATATTGAGCAATGATCTTTGCCACTTTTTGCCTGCAACGATGTCCTTGACAAGACCCCATGGTGGCACGTGTTCGTCGTTTGACACCATCTATATGATCAATATATAATCCTCGACTGAGTGCATCGATAATCTCTTTTTTTGACACGTGTTCACACAAGCATATAATGTCCTCGTCCTGTTTTTGAATAATTGGCGGGCGATTCGGATTAAACGTCGGATTTTTTTCAAGAGCTAAGCCTGACTCTTCTAATGTTTTAGCAACAAATTGTGCAATCGCTGGTGCAGAAGTTAGTCCTGGCGATTCAATACCTGCCGCTTGTATAAATCCATCGACTTGACTACGTCCGACAATAAAGTCATGGGTTGAACTTGTTGCACGCAATCCGGCAAACGATGTCAACATAAACCGCATATCAAAATCAGGAATGGACTTTCTAGCAGTATCCACAATATAAGTTAGCACCTCTTCATTCGTACCAATAGCATCACGCGTTGCAACTTCTTGAGCATTAGGTCCTAGCATCAAGTTCCCGTGAAATGTCCGTGTGACCAAGATTCCCTTGCCTTTTGCTGTGGGTGTCTGAAAAAGAACATGCTTTGCCAAATGCCCTTGCTTTTTATCCAATAAAATATATTCACCTTTGCGTGGAATAATTGTAAAATCCGTGATTCCAACCATCTGTGCAATACGGTCACTAAACACACCGGCTGCATTGATAATATAGTCGCCTTGATAAACTTCTTCCCTTGTTATCACATCAAATCGTGGTCTTGCTTGCGTTGATGGATTCAGGGTAATATCTGTAACCTCTGTATTCAAAAAAACATCCACACCATTTTCAATCGCATTGTCACAAAGAGCAATGGTCAATTCATAGGGTGATGTCACTCCTGATGAAGGACAATACAAGGCATATTTTACCTTTGTAGACACATGTGGTTCCATCGCAATAACCGCTTCATGGTCAAGAATCTGAAGATCATCGACTCCGTTTTTTTCTCCATTTTCCTTTAAGCGAAGCAGCGTCTCATACTCTTTATCATCATAAGCCAAAACTAAAGATCCACACTCTAAGTACCCAAAGTTCAGCTCTTCATTTAATTTTGCATACATGCGATTGCCTCGGCGAGAAAAATATCCTTTATTTGTTCCTGCTTTTGCATCAAAGCCTCCATGAACAATCCCACTATTGGCCTTAGATGCACCACAGCTCACATCATTTTCTTTTTCTAAAACCGCTACCTGTAATTGATAGCGGCTAAGCTCTCTTGCAATGGCACATCCAATCACTCCTGCGCCTACTATGATTACATCATATTTTTTCATATAAGCTCCTTTTTTTGAATGAACTCAACACACTTTTTAAAAGCCGTTGGCAATGAAATCTCTTCTATTGTCGTTTTGATGATTTCGGGTGATTCAATTTTATCTACATGATTCCAAAAAGCTTGGTCCTTGACAATGACCACATGCATATTCCAAATGATATGTGAAAAAACATGCTTAATAGGTCCGACGATGGTCATCGTACTTGGGCTTAACATTTGTCCAAAGTTCTCACTAAAAAAATCTTGTACGGTAGCTAATTCTATAATCTCCTTAGCTTTTATTGTTTTTTTTTCTTTAATTACATGGGATAAATCGACTTCAACTATCGGCAAACTCCACATGGACGCAAGTAGTCCTTCGGATTGGCGCTTTACAAAAAGCACCTCCTGGTTGTCGTGAAACAAAAACACAGGCACGGTCATTTCCTTTTGCTTTTTCTTTTTTGGTTTGTTCGGCAGGAATTCTAAGGTACCTTGTTGATACCCATGACAAAATTGTTTTACTGGACATAGGCCACATCTAGGCTGTCGAGGTCGGCAATGCGTAGCTCCCAACTCAATCAACCCTTGATTAAACGCATAAGGATCTTTTGGCATCAATTCATAAACTGTCTCCTGCATATCTTTTAGTGTACTTGCCTTGGAGATATCTCTCGAATCATTTGTAAGTCTTGCCAACACACGTTTAACATTGCCATCAATTGCCGGTTCTTTTATATGGAATGCAAAACTCAACAATGCGCCACATGTATACGGACCAATCCCAGGAAGTAACAGTAATTGTTCTTTTTGCTGTGGAATCCTTCCGTCATACTTGCTACATACTTCCACCGCAAACTGACGCAAGCGAAACGCACGTGAATAATATCCTAACCCTTCCCAAAGGCGATGCAATTGTTCATCCGATGCCTGAGCCAACGCTTCTAGTGTCGGAAGTTCTTCCAAAAACCGGAGATAATATGCGATGACTGTATTCACTTGTGTTTGTTGCAGCATGACTTCTGAGACCAGAATATGATAAGGATTATCTGTCTGTCTCCATGGAAGTATCCGTTGCTCTTTTTCAAACCACTCCACTAATTGCTTTGAAAATTTTTCATCTATTTTATAATTATTCTTTGACTTTTTCATATGATGATTATATCACATTTCCTACTTTTCGTCATACCAACATAAAAGAGACCAAGTTTCCTTGGTCTCTTTTATTACTGCATATATACTTATACTACTTAATTGTTTACTTGTTCGGCCTTTCTCTTCGACCGTCAGTTACGTGATAATCAACCTCACAACACATGTGATTGCTTAGGTGTTAGTTGTGACCACTATAATATTTCATTATAATAATTACATGTCAAACATATCCACCTATTATCAACGACTTCTTTACGTCATTTGATAAACATATGTTGTTACACGCCCCTCGCAACGCATGGGGCCTTATTTTACTGCTCGTATAAATCCTACCATTTGGAGCTTTTCAATCATACCTATCACTCCTTTTGTCATCTAAATACTGTGTAAGCTTACGATTTATAAGTTTATAAGGTGATTCCGGATTCAACCTTTGTCTATATTATACACCGTGTTTATTGAAAATGCAAGTATATTATCAGATGTTTTTGCATTTTTCATTAAAATTGTCGGAATATTTGTTGCTTATAAGCATATTGTAGTTTCAATTCAAAAATCTGAAAATACTATAATGGATTATGCTTTGATGGTCAAATCCTTATTTTGTATCAATTAATCGCCCGATGACTTTAATGACCTCATCGACTTTTTCTTCTCCTGAATTTTCTTCAAAGGCTTCTTTTACACAGTGATTAATATGTTGCTTGAGGATTTCCAAGTTTGCACGTTTAAGAAGACCATTCACTGCCAAAATCTGATTAGCGATATCAATGCAATAGCGGTCATCTTCAATCATCGTAATGACGCTATCTACCTGCCCTCGAGCTGTTTTTAATATTTTCATTGCTTTTTTACGTTCTTCATTCATACCTATATACCTGAAATACTTGTTACCGTATAGCCAGCTTCTGCAACAGCTTCGGACAACACGCTTTCTTCAACACCGGACTCCACATTAACAACAGCGGTTTTTGTCTCTAAGTCGATCATAACACTAGATACCCCATTAACTGCCTTTAGTGCTTCTTCAACACGTCCTACACAATGCATGCAGGTCATTCCTTCAATCATTAATTTTTTCATAATCATCGTCCTTTCTTGTTGCACTCTATTTGTATTTACTTCATTTGTATTCACTGCATTTGTCTGGTTTTCACTTGTTGGTTTATTCTTTACTTGTTGTGTTCTTACGCCTTTCGATCCAGTATTTGAAAAGGTTGGTTTAAAACGTTTTAAACGTAAGGCATTGGTTACAACAGACACGGAACTAAAGCTCATTGCTGCTGCTGCAAACATTGGATTTAGACGAATGCCTAAACTCGTATATAGTAAACCTGCTGCAATAGGAATACCGACCACGTTGTAGAAAAATGCCCAGAATAGATTTTGCTTAATATTGCGAATGGTTGCTTTACTAAGCTCTATGGCTGTAAGTACATCGGAAAGATGGTCTTTCATTAATACCACATCTGCCGACTCAATAGCAACATCGGTTCCACTACCAATGGCTAAGCCAACATCTGCTTTGGTTAACGCAACTGCATCATTAATACCATCACCGACCATGGCAACAGATTTACCTTGTGCCTTAATCTGATCTATAATGTCAGCTTTACCATCTGGCAATACTTCAGCATATACTTGATCAATACCCACTTTTTTGGCAATCGCATGTGCTGTTTTTTTATGATCCCCTGTGAGCATAATAGCTTCAATACCAAGTTGTTTAATCTTTTCAATGACTTCCGGCGCTTCTTCTTTAATGACATCTTCAACAACAATATAAGCTGCAATTTTGCCTTGGATTGCCATTAATAGAGGTGTCTTGCCTTCTTCTGCTATACTGCCTAGCTCATCTTTTACCTCTGCTAAACCTATGTTATGATCATTCATCAGTTTTTTATTTCCAACTAATATCTCTTGACCATTAATTTTCGCTTTTACTCCATGTCCTGGAATCGTATCATATTCTTGTGTCTCTAGCAATTGAACTTGATGTTCTTGTCCATAATGGTTAATTGCCTGTGCATATGGATGCTCCGACCTAGATTCTATACTAACAAGATATTCCAGTGTCGTTTTTTCTGAAACCTTGGAATCGACATAGCGGATTTGTGTTACGTGTGGTTCTCCACGTGTCAGTGTTCCTGTTTTGTCAAAAACAATGGCTTCAATCTTATGTAGTTGCTCTAAGGCTTCTCCACCCTTAATCAGCGTTCCATAGGAAGCACCTTTACCGGTTCCAACCATAATAGCCGTTGGTGTCGCCAACCCAAGAGCACATGGACAAGATATTACTAAAACTGATACTGCCATGACAAACGCAAATTCAAGTCCATACCCCAGCGCCATCCACACGATAAATGTGACAAGGGATATCCCAAGAACTACCGGAACAAAATACCCACTAATAGTATCTGCCAATTTTGCGATAGGTGCTTTGGTACTTTGAGCATCTTCAACTAATTTTATGATGCCAAACAAAGCGGTTTCTTCACGAAGCTTTGTCACTTTGATTTTTCCAAACCCTGTTTGACAATATGTTCCTGCAAATATTGTCGCTGCCTCTTCTTTTTGAATAGGTAGACTTTCGCCTGTTAGCATGGATTCATCCATAAGTAAGCGTCCTTCAACCAAATCCCCATCAAGAGGAACTTTATTTCCAGCTTTTATGATTAAAATATCGCCATGTACGATGTCCTTAACAGGTACCATAAATTGTTCGCCATTACGTTCAACTAAGCCAACTTCCGGCGCCAATTCCATCAAGGCTTCAATAGCTTTTAGCGTCTTGCCTTTTGCTCGAATCTCAAAAAACTTACCCAGTGTAATGAGTGTCAGGATAACCACAACTGATTCAAAATACAAATCATGGGAAAATTGATGTACTCTATCCATGTCATTATAGGAAAATCCATAAGCCACTTGAAAAACAACATATAACCCATAGATAAACCCAGCCGTTGTACCTACTGCAATCAAAGAATCCATATTCGGCGCTTTTTTATACAGGGTCTTAAATCCAACAATATAAAACTCCTGATTCAAAATCATCACCGGAATCGTCAACAACATCTGTACTAATGCCATAATTAATAGGTTTTGCATCCCGGATAAAAATGATGGGATAGGCAACCCTACCATCGGTCCCATTGCTATATAAAACACGGGAACTGTAAAAATCAGCGAACCGATTAAGCGCCTCTTCATATCGCGTAGATGTGCTTCAACAGGAGATTCAAGTCCACTATGCTGAGTATTTGCCTGATCTAACTTCAACCGGTACCCAATATCTTTAACCTGATTCGCTAAAAGTGCTTCATCGACTTTATCTTCATCAAATTCAACAATCATGCGTTCATTCGCATAGTTGACATTGACCTTATCGATTCCATCAACTTTGGATAACTTTTTTTCGATGGCAAGCGCACACGCTGTACACGTCATCCCATCGACTTCATAATTTTTTTTCATTTCGCACCACCTTCCACCCCCCCTATGGGGGGTATGGTTTTATACTACAACAAATGAGAACCTTTGTCAAGTAGCTTTTGAAAATAAAAAAATCCTCATTATCTGAGGATTTAATATATTATATATGCATGTTTTTTAGTTGCTCAATATCAAAGCGATATTTTTTATCACAAAAGTGGCACGCCATTTCAATTGGCTCTCCGTCTTGAATGATGGAATCCATCTCTTCTTTTCCAATACTAATCAGCGCTTTTTCAACACGTTCTCGGCTACAATTGCAGTAATACTTTGGATGAGACGTGTCATTAATTCGAACCTCAAATCCTTCCAAAACCTTCTCTAACATGCCTTTTTCATCTAGTCCATTTTCATACATTGTTGTCACACTTGGTAAGTTTTGAATATTTTTTTCTAGCTGGGTAATTGTTGCTTCACTAGCTTGAGGAAGCAATTGAACAATAAAGCCTCCGCTTTGTCTGATTGAATAGTTCGTATCAACCAATACCCCTAACGCAACGACTGATGGCGTTTGTTCTGAGCTTGCAAAATAATAAGTGATATCTTCTGCAATCTCACCTGAGACCAGCTCTACTTGTCCCTCATAAGGTTCTTTCATTCCTAGGTCCTTAATTACGGTTAATGTCCCCGGTCCGATAGCTCCGGATACATCCAGCTTTCCGTTAGGCTTTAAAGGCAAATCCACTAATGCATTATTGACATATCCTTTGACCTGTCCCGTTCCATTAGCTGTAACGAGCACGCCCCCAATTGGACCTTCACCACGAATATTCAAAGTCAATAACTCTTTTTCACTTTTTAACATTGCTCCCATCATCACCCCAGCTGTCAATAAGCGCCCAAGGGCTGCGCTAGCAACAGGGGATGTCTGATGATATGTTCTGGCAATATTAACAAGTTCTTTCGTATTGGCTGCAAAAGCACGTATCTCACCATTTGTTGTTGTAGCTCTTAATAATTTATCCATATATTCTCTTTCCTATTTTTTGACTATAAATGTTAATCGCTCTGTGTTTTCTTGCGGTAGTTTCCAACTATAATTATCATAAACCGCCTGCAATGTCAAGCCAGCCTCTAAAATTAAAGCTTCAAGTGTCGCTTGCCCATAGGCATATTCATTATGATATTCATCAAAACGTACATAGTTTTCCTCATCGTCCCGAACAAAAAAACTAATATCATAGGTGTTGGATTGCTTCTTTTTGTCGTATGTGTTTTCCCAAATGTAGGCTACATCCTCATCGCGATAGGTAAATGTCTGATTTCCATACACCTTCTCAAAAACGTATTCCGTATTGACATCAAAGATAAAGATACCACCTTCATTCAAATAATTCTTAACCAGCAAAAAAACATCCAATATCTTTTCTTTTGAAGACAAGTAATTCAAGCTATCACAAGCGGCTATCACGCCATCAACCGTTCCATATAGTTCAAATTGCGTTATGTCTTGTAATAAAAACAAAGGATTGACTCCAGCCTCTTCGGCTTTTTGACGACTGATCATCAACATATTTTCTGATAAATCAATCCCAATCATATCATATCCGGACTGGGCCAGGGGAATCGTTACATTCCCTGTGCCACAGCCAAGATCAGCTACTAATTGTATATTTGTCTCCGATTGATCAAAAACACTTTTTATAAATGCTATCCATTGTTCATAGGGAACCTCTGACATTAGTTCATCATAAACAAAAGCAAAATCTTCATACTGTTTTTTCATATAATTACCATTTTTTCGGCATTGCACATAATTTATAAATTTCATGAATATCATGAGAATTTAAAGCTTTAAAATGCCCAAGTGTTCTTGTGTCGTTATTTGTTGCTTTTTTTGCCATTTCACTGTAACGATCATCAGTTATATTTTCATCTTCCAAACGAATTGGCAGTCCCATTTTTACATAGAAATCTTCAAGTGCCTTGATCGCTTTCACTATACTGGCATCTGAATCATCAAACTGAGGCTCAATTCCAAAGACACGATATGCAAATTGTTCAAATCGTGGCTTGTTCTCTTTGTATACATACTTCATCCATGCAGGGAAAACAATACTTAACCCAGCACCATGAGCAATATCATAAATTCCACTAAGTTCATGTTCAATATCATGAGACGCCCAGTCCGTCTCCCGTCCTAGATCTAAGGAATCATTATGTGCGACAGTCCCTGCCAACATAATCTCTGCTCTTGCCGCATAATCTGTTGGATTTTCAAGAACTTTAGGTCCTTCTTCTATAATAGTACGCATCGTCGCTTCGCACAACCGATCCGTTAAGTCCACATTTGTCGTATTCGTAAAATACCGCTCCATCGTATGGGCAAGCATATCCGAGACGCCACATGCTGTTTGATAATCCGGTAGTGTATAGGTTAATTCCGGATTTAAAAGTGCAAACGCAGGACGCATCAACGGATGACCTAATGGTCGTTTTAACCATCCCTCTTCATTAGTAATAACCGCTCCCATACTTGTCTCACTTCCGGCTGCAGGTATCGTTAAGACAACGCCTAAGCCTAGAGCATCTGTCACATTTGCCTCACCGACAAAGCACTCCCAAATATCCCCTTCATATTTTGCTCCAACCGCAATGGTTTTTGCTGAATCAATAACACTTCCTCCACCAACAGCTAAAATAAAATCAACTTGCTGTTCTTTACACAGTCGAATACCTTCTTGAACAAGAGATAATCTAGGATTGGCTTGAACATTGCCTAATTCAATATAATCAACATTATTCTCCTCTAAACTTTTTATAATCCGATCATACAATCCTGTTCTTTTTATACTTCCACCACCATAATGTAAAAGTACTTTTGAACCATGTTTGGCAGTATAGATGCCCGTTTGGTCTTCAACGTTTTTTCCAAAAACAAGTTCTGTCGAGTTTTTAAACACAAAATTATTCATGGGATAATGTCTTCCTTTCTTCCTTTGAATTTAGATACTCCTTGTTAATCGATTCATAATATGCTATCTTGTTGTTAATATTGTTCAGGTACCATTTAGTCTCTCTTAGTTGATCTTCAATGAGTTTTTTATGTTCATATAAAATCTCCATCCGATCAGGTATTGTCTCTTCTCCGCCTTTGTACAATTTTACAAAGCTTTTCATCTCTCGTATAGACATTCCGGTGTTGCGCAGGCACAAGATAAACTGTATCCATTCGATATCTTTTTTTCGATATACTCGGTGCCCTTGTTCATCGCGCTGAAGAAAAGGAATCAAGCCCTCTGATTCATAGTACCTTAATGTATGTGGTGTCAGCTCAACCTTTATTGCAGCCTCTTTAATACTTAGCATCATTATGTATCCTCTCCTTATTCATTACTCTATCATCTTATCCCTTATAGTATACTCGAAGTCAAGCCTTTCTTCAAGTTAACCTAAACGCTCATAAAACTGTTCATAAAAGCTTCGTTCATTATCATAGGGCGTCTCAAAAAATCTATGTAGCACCAACTGATTCATTGCTTCAATCTGCTTTTTATCCTGCACTTGTTCCATATATGCCTGAGTGTTTTTCTTAAATCGTCTCCATGCCATGATAAAATCATCATAGGCTTTTCCGTCGGGATTATTTATCCATTTTTTCACTTTTATTTTCGACCGATTGGGTTTTACACATTCGTGTACTTGCAATATATAGCTAAATTGGTCTTCATGATAATATCGCCCAAGGGGAAACAAGCGACATACGCTTGGACGATATACATGTATTGTACACCGTCCATTTTCATCGAGAAAAATACAACGCTCGTTTTTCCCTTCCACTTTTAAGTTTGGTAACATCAGCATATCTTCACGATGCCAACTTAGCTTGCTTTGATTTAATTCATCGAAGGAACATGCTAAGCCTTGGGTCAAGCGATATACATCATATGGATCTAAGGTTATCGATTCTCCCATTCCTGTGCAGCACACGTGACAACCTTGACAGCCTCCTGTATCTGCACGCACCATATCGTTAACGGTATATATTTTACCATCGGTTATTTCATCTAAGCTAACGTTTCTTTTCATTCTCAATATCTCCTAAATCAACACATTGCTAGGTTCTTTACAGACAAAACCTTCACAACGATAATATGTTGTTTTTCCATTAATAATCGGATATATTTCAGGATTATCCACAAGACAAATCACGTCATAATCCATCGTTTTATCTCCGATTTTCTGATATAACTCCTGCCAATTATCTTCTTTTGTAATAGCAATTTTCAAAAGGCGACTTCCGCGTTCTTCTTGAAGTAATGGAAGCAGTCCGTAGGAACAATACCCCGGTACTTTTTTTAAATAGTGTCCATAGGCCTCTAGTAATTGTCGAAACATCTGTTCATAGCGTTTGTCTTGGGTTAGCACATATAAGCGATATAAATTATGCCCCATAACGCTGTTACCTGATGGAGTCGCCGTATCCAGAAACTGTTTTTGTCGTATGGTCACTTCTTGATTATCACGCGTTGCTAAGAAAAAACCTCCTTGATTATTATCCCAAAATAGCTCTAGCGCTTCTTCCATCATTGCTTTGGCTTCCACTAAATAGGCTGGTTCAAACATAGTCATATATAACTCAATAAGACCATCAATGTAATAGGCATAGTCATCAACAAACACATGCTTCCCCTGTTGTTTACTTGTTATATGACTAACAAGCCTATCTTGCTTTCTTAAGTCCCATACCACAAAATCTTTGGCTTCTTTTGCCAGTGTTAAGATTTGCGGGTCTCCATAAAGTCTTGCCATATGCGAAAACACAGATATAGCAAGACCATTTTGCCATGTTAAGATTTTATAGTCAAGCGCCGGATGCTTACGTTTTTCTCTATACGTAAGCAGGCGTTCTAAAGCCTTATCCCATTGGTTAAAATGCTCCTGGGTTAATTGTTCCATCCTAATGTGTAAATGATTCTTTCCTTCAAAGTTACCTTCCTGGGTCATCTGATATGCCTTGACAAAGCCATCGCCCTCTTTTCCAAGAACGGACTGGACTTCATCAATACTAAAGGTATAAAATCCGCCTTCAACGCCTTGTATATCCGCATCAAGCGCTGTATAAAACCCACCTTTTAAACTCAGAAGTTCTCGACGTAAAAAACTAACGATTCGATAGGCTATCGTTTTATAGACTGGATTCTTATATTGTGCATAAGCAACATTATAGCTTTTTAAAAGCAACAAATTATCATACAGCATCTTCTCAAAATGAGGAATCTCCCAGCGTTCATCAACGCTATACCTTGCAAACCCTCCACCTACATGGTCATGTAGCCCACCTGCAGCCATGCCAATAAGGGTCGTATGAATCATATGTTGTAGCTGCACATCTGAATGTTCCAGGTCATATCCCATCAAATATAATAATTGATGGGGCGCTGGAAATTTAGGTGCTTGGCTAAACCCTCCATACGGCGGATCAAATCGCTTCATAATCGCTTGGGCACTTTCTTGGCAAATATTGCCCTCCATCGGAAGCGGTTCAATAGCTTCTAGTTGCTGCATCTGTTCAATAAATTCTGTGCCACTTTTTTCTATTGCTTCTGGTCCCTCTTCCCATTTGTTGACAATATGTTCAAGCACCGTCATAAATCCAGGTTTAGCAACATGATCTTGAGGCGGAAAATATGTTCCTCCATAAATCGGCGTCAACGATGGCGTTAGCCAAACATGTAATGGCCAGCCGCCTTGCCCGGCGATTTGATTGACAATAGTCATATACTGATGGTCAAGGTCTGGTCGTTCCTCGCGGTCAATTTTTATGCTAATAAAATATTGATTAAGATATGCTGCTACCGCTTTATTTTTAAAAGCTTCTTCTTCCATAACATGGCACCAATGGCAAGCATGGTATCCAATGCTTAAAAAAATCACTTTATTCTCTCTACGCGCTTTTTCTAATGCTTCTTCACCCCAGGGATACCAATTGACTGGGTTGTTGGCATGCGCGAGTAAATATGGCGATGTTTCATTTTTAAGTTGATTATACGTTGTATTTTGCTCTGTCATATGCGTAACTCCTTTTTTATTGTACCTTAAACACATCAATATGCTCTTTAAGCTTTAGTGACAATACATTGAGTTTTTCTGCACTCGTTGCAACTTCTTCTACTGCTTTGGTTTGTTCATTCATTGATGCATTTACCTCTTGTGTTGCTGCTGCCGTCTCTTCTGACACAGCAGATATATTATTCGATGAACGAATCAGTTCGTCTTTACTTGCATACAAATCATTCAACTCAGATATAACCATATCAATATCTTTTGTCATTCTATCTACAGATGCATAAATAGTCTCAAACGAACCACTCACTTCACCAACAGCTTGATTTTGCTCATTAGTTATAATGCTCAGCTGTTCCATGACCTGCACCGTATCTGTGCTCTCTTTTTGAATTGCACTGACGATGGTACTGATTTTATCAGTTGCAGCACTAGAACTTTCAGCTAACTTTCGGATCTCCTCCGCGACTACAGCAAATCCCCGTCCAGCTTCTCCTGCCCTTGCCGCTTCAATCGATGCATTCAAAGCCAATAAATTGGTTTGATCTGCAATCGTAGATATGGCATTAATAATATCTGTTACTTCTTGAATTCTTTTTTCTAAACTTCCAACGCTCTTCACAACATTCGCATTGGACGCTTCTACAATTTTAGATTTATCTTTTAATATGCCCAGTGTGTTAAGGCCTGTTTCGTTTATACTAATAACTTCTGTTGCATTTTCCCCCATCATCTTACTTTTTTCTATCAAAACATCAAATTTTTCATCAATGATTCCTGCTATTCTTGCACCACTCTCAGCTTCTGCTGCTGTTTCATTTGTTCCTTTCGCAATTTCATCAATAGTCGTTGCAACTTCTTCAACCGTTGCATTCGTTTCTTCTGACATAGCTGCCAAATCCGTTGCAGTAAAAATCATTTGCTCTCCAACATTTTTTGCCTCTCTTATCAGTGTCTTAATCTCGCCACTCATTTTATTAAGGGCTGATGCAAGTAACGACGTCTCATCATTGCTTTTGAGTTGAACTTGGACTGTTAAGTCACCTTCACTGATTTTTTCTGTCGCCTCAACAATGGTATAGATCGGTTTGCTAATGGTTCTGCCAATAAAAAACGCAACAGCAATCGCAATGGCTAATCCAATTAAAGCAATCATAATTAAAAACATGATAATATTACGAAATACCGCCGTCATCTCACTCTCAGGAATACTTGAGCCTAATATCCAGCCATTGGAAAGGTGACCATAAGCTGAAAACATCTTATTACCTGATGCATCGACTGTGTTTAAAATCCCTGTCGGTGATTGTTTCATTGCATTTAAAACTTCTTGTCCATTATCTAAATCAAGAAGACTTTGCGCCTTCCCATCAACCCATCCATGATCCTTGTGGACAATCAAATCTCCATTTCCATGGATCAAATAAATATACCCACTTTCAAATAAAACCAACTCATTGATTTGCTCTTGTATGTCACCTAAATATAAGTCCATTCCAACCATGCCAACCACTTCACCATCAACTTCTAATGGCATAACGTAAGAGGTTATAGGTGCTCCGGCTGTAGACATATAGGGCTCAGTCCATATAGAATTACCCTTAATGGGCTCATGATACCATGCATGATATCCATCCACATAAAATTCTGCGCCTCCCATAGAAGCCTGCTGAACAAACCCATTACCATCGTTCGCATCATTATACCACATATCTATTTCTCTCCCAAAGCGTTCATAATCGAAATAGATATATATGCTTCGCGTAATATCAAGGTTCTCTTCAAAATTACCTATCATCTTGGTAATTTCTTCATTGAATTGTTCTTCGTAATTTATATCATTTTTGAGTTTTTGAACATCAACCATAGTTGCTAATTCCGATTCAAGGACTTTTGTTGCAATCTCAATCTCGGTAAAGACATGATGTATTTGATTTAGATGTCCGTTTAATTGCTCCATTGCATATTGCTTGGTTTGTTCTCCTACATTTTTATCGACTATAAGACCTACCATAATACCAATAGCCGATACAATAACTAAATTCGCTACGATGATTGCTAATGTGATTTTTAACGAAATGCTAAAAGATACCTTTGATTTTTTACGGTTTTTATTCATGGCATTCCCTCCAATACATGTTCACAAAATTGAACCTACGGTTAACGTTAAAACTCATCTTGAAATTTCTTATATAAGTCATCATATTGTCCATTATTTTGTATAATCTGCATGCCTTCATCAAAAGCTTGTATAAACCACTTGGCTTTGGGATTTTCTTTGTCCATCATGACTTTATAATAATCATAATGCACGGGCCACTCATAATCTAATACCCCAATATCTTTTGCTTGTTCTGGTAAGTTTTCTTCCAATATGTATTCTCCAACATAATAATCGGATACAACAATATCCAACCTTCCCGCTGCAAGTTCATGAAAAAGATATACCTGATCATATGCTGTCTCTGTTTTCAAGTTGTAATTTGAAATTATCGGCAAATAATAAAAATTACTCATCACGCCTATACGGTATGTACTCAATTGTTGCATATTATCAATATGCCCTCCCTCCAACTCAGGTATCTGACGATTATAAAAAAGTACCGTAAAGTCATCCATTGTATCCATAATACTAGATGAGAATATATATCTGCTCTTACGCTCTTTGGTTTCAATATAAGGGAAGGTTCCAAATGCTCTGCCTGTTTGAACCATTTCTAGACACCTTTCCCAAGGATATCTTTCGATTACGTAATCTACTTCTGCTGCCAAAAGCGCCGCTTCTACAACTTTTTCCACAAAGCTAAAGCGGTCTGGGTCATTATAGATATATGGTTCATAATTATTGGTCACTAAAATAATAGGTTCTGTCTGGAGATTTTCTATATTAAACACAGTCTCATATTCACTCATGAGGGTTATCTCTTCAGATGTTGTTTGAAGCATTTGAAGATTCTTAAAATAAATCGTTAAAAAAAACGCCAAAAATAAAGCTAACATTACATAGCGAAAATACATCGGAATATAAGGAGCCTTGTTATTTTTTTTCATAAGCTTCACCTTCTAAGACAATGATTTTGAGAAGAATCTCGGCAATTTCTTCATCAAATTGTTTACCTTTTCCGTTTAGAATTTCACGCATTGCTTCTTCTATTGATCGTGCTTGTTTTCTATATGGGCGACTACTTGTCATAGCATCAAACGCATCGACTATCCCTATTATCCTAGCTTCAAGAGATGTTTCTGTAGCTTTTAGCTCACACGGATAGCCTTTTCCATCCCAACGTTCATGATGTTGAAGTACAATTTCAGCTGCTTTTTTTAATGACGTGATATCACAAAGGATATCATATCCAATTCTAGGATGCTGTTTGATATAATCATACTCTTCTGCTGTCAGTTTTCCTTCTTTATTTAAAACCTCCGATGAAATACCAATTTTCCCAATATCATGTAGGGTAGCCGCTAAGTGTAATGTCTCTAAATCCTGTTCCTCTAATTTAAGATGGCGTCCAATCTCTACAGATAGACTTGCAACTCTCTCACAATGTCCTGCTGTATAATGGTCTTTGGCTTCTATCGCTTTTGCAAGGGCTTTTACGGTCTCAAAATACGCCAGCCGATTCATCTCAATTGATGCTTCAAGCTGTTGGCTGTATGCTTTGGTCTGACCATAAAGAGCTTCTATTTCCATATTGGCATTTACAAGTTTTTCATTTTGAAGACGTATTTTATTCATGTTATGCAAGATTTGTTTTTTTTGTATATTAAGCTTGCCTTGCATATTATTAATCGTTGTACCAAGGGCACCTATTTCATTATCACCAATTTCCGTAATAAAATGTTCAAAATCGCCTTCTGCAATACGTTTAGCCGCTTGATTAATTCTGGATAAAGGTTGAAGCTCTCTTGTCGTCAAAAATTGAATCATAAAAAGTATAATAATAATTTGAAAGACTAGAAGAAGCATGTTTTTCGATACCGTTTTTTGGAAGAATTTCACTTCGTAATAGTCGGTTATCGATATCTTGACACTTGCCAAGAATTCTCCATTATATAAGATGCCAACTTCATCCGTATATGTCATATATTCTTCATAGGATTTGTCACTTTTAGTTGCACTATAGATAGGTTGATAATCTAAGTCAAACAATTCTATAGATACAACCTCCGACTTTCTAGCAAAACTTTTTATAATACCTTCCATAGCCGGATAATCAATTCTCCATACTGGGAGTGTAAGACTTGACGATGCGGTATCAAGAATATATCCGAGTTTTGCACTCATCCTCTCTTCAATGTCCTTTTTTTCTCCAAAGTAGTTTAATGTGCTAAAGGCAATCGAGACCAAAAACACCGCAACGGATACATGAAATGCGAGTCTACTGACAATAGATTTAAACTTAAACCTTTTCATATTTATCTCCTTTGGAGTCTTTTTTACATTACATGTGCTTAATTTATATTTTACTCCAAATCATTGCTAGCGTCAAAAAACAATGCATCAAAAAAGGATGGGTACAAGCACAACCAATCAAGTACATCCATCCTCTACTTATGAACCTTTATTCCATTATAAAACTAATTTTTCTTACGTTTTTTTACTAAATACAAAGCTAAAACTAAAACTGCACATCCCCCTGCTACACTCCCAAAAACAATCTTCCATACATTGCTTTTTTGCGTGGCTTTTTCTCGTTGATAGTCAATGATAATGCTACGAAAGCTACTAACACCTGCTTCGCTTTTTGCAAAAAGAGTAATTCGGTTCTTACCTTCATTCAACTCTACATCATATTCAAATTCACCATTGTTATCCAGTATAACCTCGCGCTGGTTAATCATAAGATACGATCCATTCTCAACCTTTCCCTGAATACTGGCTCGTTCTGTCTCTTGATTAATCACATACGTTTCATCATAAATTTGAATACTTGGCGGAACCGTATTATAAAACACTTCACCACTCACACCATAAATAATATGCTCTTGTCCTTCAAAAAAAACTTCATAGCGATTATTACCTGATTCTAAATCAATCGCAATCGTACCTTCCCCATAGATCACCTGTTGTTGCCTATTATCGTTGACTTCAATATGCAACCTAGATTCTTCTACCGAGTAATAGTCTAAATTAAGTCGAGGAGACCTTTTTTCACTTACTTGATTGCCTCTTAAAAATTCACCGTCCATCAGCATTATTTCTTTTTCCTGAAGTAATAGCTCTTCTTCACCTGTTTGATAATAAAGCTGTATATTCAACTTTTTTGTCTGTTCAGGATAAGAAAACATAATAGAATTATCTTGTACTACGCCTTTATATAAGGGGTCATCCAGATTATCATCTGCTACAACGACTAATTCGAAGTCTCCACCTTGTAAATCGGACCAGGCATCTTCCCAATATATTGAAGCCATAAACTGCGAAGAATCAATATACGTATAAAGTACATTCTCACTTTTGTCTTTAATGACAGACCCTTGGCTTTGATACGAAAATGAAATCATAATAAGTACACTCATGACTGTAAAAAATATTTTTTTCATGGCATCTTCTCTTTCCATTGATTTATATACTATGCCTTGTACACATGTCTATATTTTTATATTATAACACATTATTGTATCAATTTTAACTTTTCTAAAGCATGGATAATCCCATCTTCATAGATTGCGTCTGTCACCATATCGGCAACTTCTTTAACTGCATCTGTTGCATTACCCATGGCAACACTTAGACCAACATATTGCATCATCTCAATATCATTGAGTCCATCACCGAAGGCAATACTTTCAGATCGGTCCATTCCATAATAATCAAGAACTTTTTGGATGCCAAATGCTTTGTGAATACCTACTGTAGATATTTCACCACTTCCTTCATTTGCACCTTCAAAGCTTAACATTGTCACCTCGATATTTTCTCCCAGCACTTCTTTGACTTTATGTATGGGAGTGGGGCTTTCTCTGTAGACAATCTTTTCAATCTTATCAATATTTTTTTCAATTTCTGACGAAATTCCCTTCTTTAAGAAATTAACAAAAAGCGGATTTTCTTTGATTTGTTCTTCCGTCAAGCCTTTTTGCTCTTTAAAATAATTCAACATTCTCTCTTTGGATCTGTCCGGCATCAAAATCTGGTCTTTTGTCTGGCAACTATAGATCCAGTCTTCTCTTTGCGCTAACGCAAGGATATTATGTACATCATCTGGATTCATAATGTGTTGATATATCTCTTGACCTTCACATTCAACATAGGCTCCCGATGCGCCAATAATTCCATCAAAATTCGCATCCAATAGTTTTTGCGTCAGACTAAAGCGACTTCTGCCTGTGCATATATATATCTTATGTCCTTTTCGCTTAAGCTGTTCCAAAGCATGAAGGTTAGACTTCGGCATTTCTCCGTTAAAATCCACTAATGTTCCATCAACATCAAAAAAAATAATCTTCTGCATGTATATAGTCTCCTTTTCAATCAATTTGAGGCAGCTGCAGATGCTGAACCGGCAGCAATTGCCGCCATCATTGCCGCCTGCTGTGCAATAATAATAGATACTGTGCTGTTAAACGTTGCTGTCTGCAACATTTTGTCGTTATCCTCTTGATATCCCACAAGCATCCCTGCGTACATAAGGCGCTGTTTATTGGTGACTCCACCAAAAAAACCAAACCCTTTTTGCTTGGACAACCATGTGTCAACCTCTATCATCTCTTCAACTAATTCCGTAATATTTTGTTCTCCTAAGGCTAAGACACCAAGTGTTGGCAATTCATATGAAGTCCCATATTTATATCCTCTCATCTTAAGCTGTCTGTATAATTCAATCGTGCGCTCTACCTTTTTTTCAATCTCACCTTCTGCTAGTGCAAGAACATGACTAAGCGACTGTACTGCATTCGCCGAAAAAAAATGTTCCTTTAACGTGGTATAGATTATTTGTGCATCCTCTAGTAATACATCATCCGATTTATCAGATAAAGCCATTAACGCACAATATGCACTATCATCACTGCCTGTCAAAAAAGGATGCTCCGACTTCATTCGATCATAAATACTTCGGGTACGTTCTACAATACCCATATATTCTGTCTTATCTGTCAATTGAGCGATAACCATTGCAGCCAATGCAAGATGGGTCGAACTCCAAAAGCGTTTTTTTAGTGCTGCATATACATCAAGTCCTTCTTCTAAATACTCTCCCGGATAATCGCTTACGGCAAGCATAGATATGATGGCAGCCTGTGCAGTATTTCTAAAGTTTGAAAACGGACCCACTTGCTGTTTTAACATTTGCTTGCTTGAAAAAAGAAGCTGAATATCGGCAGATTTATTGTTCGCAGTAAAGATTGCGGCACATGCAAGGTGAATCAATCCTCCATTCCACACAAAAGCCTCTTTGATTTTATCTCTGTTCTCGATAAACTGTTGACAACGTTTTTCCAACTCTTTTTTCATCTATGTCACTCCTTGTATACTACATTTTTATAAATACTCTCTTTGTATTATAACATCTTAAAACAAAAAGCAAAGTAAAAAAGCCTGTTCTATACAAATTCATGTACAAAACAGGCTTTTTATGGGCGTAACTGGATTCGAACCAGCGACCTCTTGCATGTCAAGCAATGTTATTAATTATCTCTGTTTTTAAATGCCTTATTTATATATAGCTAATATGCCTGTTATACATTAAAATTAAAACAAGCCCTTAAAAAACACGAACAAGCATTCGCATTTTTATCTTGAATAGAGCATATTACTGTGGTAAAATAAGAACAAGCGTTCGCCACGTTCGATAATTTTTGAGAGGGTTGATAAGGTAATCATGAATATTAAGAAAAGGAAAAAAGTTATTTACCAGTTAAAATTACTTTCGCATCTTATGTTAATGGATGAGAATATGGATAATCAAATGATGTATATATCAATAATCAAATCTATTCAACACGAAATAAGAAGGTGAAAACCTTCTTTTTTTTATAGCAATGAATGGAATCTATAATATCCATTTTCTCCACGTTCAAATTCAACTCGAATATAGTTCTTTTTGCAAGTATCTACTATTTCATTATGAATGTCTTCTTGTATCTCGTTATTTTTTTTATTATAGTAATCTACAAATTCACTTGTTATTTGATTGTTTTCTTCGCGTATAAGTCTTTCTCTATATAATTCAAATAATTCTATACTTTTATTATATAGTTTCTCTGTTGATGGCTTGTGTTTATAGTCAAGATATTCCTGATATATTATATCGAATTCCTCTAGCGTCACATTTTCCCCTAGGCTATAGGCTCTTGTTTGATAGTCCATTATTATGCCGATTGACCTTATTGTAGAATTTGTTGCATGTTTTGCAGTATTCTCTTCAAATTTCTGATTTTTTTTATTTGTATTATCTTGAACAAGTATTTTTTCTACAACATTATTATAAGCTGCTGAATCTTTATTATTGTATACAACGAATCCTAAAATTAAAATGATTGCACCGATAATAAAATAATTAACTCCATTGTTCTCTTTTTTGTAATTCCTATTTAGATTACCCATTTCTTTTCGGAACTTTTTTTGTGTTTCTGTCTCCCTCATCATTATTCTCCCTGATCTAATTTACATTCCTTGAATTTTTTGGACTTCTAACAAATGCTTTACTTCTTCAATTGCTATAAGTTTATTTTTTTTATCTAATTTTGAATAATAGTTCAATAATTTCTCTTCATCCTTTCCTAGTATATTTTCTTTACTTCCAAAAAGTAAATAGTCGCTTGTTATTTCTAGTTCCTTTGCTATTTTACCTAATATTATTGCACTGGGAATAGAGCTGCCTTTTAAATAACCCGACATTGCTGGCTTACTTACTCCGACCGCTTTTGCTAATTGAGCGCTATTTGTCTTTTTTTCCTTAATCAATGCTTTTATCCGTTCGTTGAATTCCATAATTAAACCTCGTTAAATATATTTAATTTTAACCCTTGACAAGTTAAATATATTTTACCATAATGTATTCAAGAGTTAAATATATTTAACTTATTAGTGTTTTTAGTTATTTAAACTTAATTATATCATTGAAGGGAGTGTATGTGAAGTGTATGAAATTAAGTTAGGTCAAATTTATTACAATAAGTCTTGGCATACTACATTTATAATTGTTGAATATTTGCCAATTCTTGATGCTTACGTCATATCTAGTGACGATGAGATTTATACTATTAGTCGAGCAACTATTGAAGATGGTATTTTCAACGGAGTATTTGAATTGCAGACTGCTGCAAACTCATATAGGAGAATATTGACAGAAGATTTTAACGCATTAACTTTTTCGCAACGTGTTGAATTGTCCCGTGGTATGAAGTATCTGTATGTAGGACATGAGGTTTTAGTTTTTTATAAAACCTTGGAAGATGTGAAAGATGAGCATCGCTCGAATGTATATGAGATAACAAAAGATGGAGATTTGAAGAAAATAAAGGAGAATGATAATTATGAAATCAGTAGTAAATCTAATGTATCTAAGAACAGAAGTATTTAAAGGTGTAAGCAAAAAAACAAATAACCCATTCGAGATTGTTACGTTGTTTTTTTTAGATGAAGAAATGAAGCAACAAGAAATCTCTGTTAGTCGTGAGGCTGAAAGTAACCACTCTGACTTGAAACCGATGCAATCCTACGATGTCACCATTGATATCGAAACAGGACAGTACAAAAAAGTTGATATGATTGCATTCAAACTTGCCGGCACACGCAAGGCAACCGCATGAGCATAGTTTCAATTTTTGTTGCTGTATGTTTTTTGTTTTTTTTAATCGGTACAATTTTTATGGATTTTAGGGTTTTGAAAAGGTAGAACGTATCTAATCGATACTTTTTATACACTCTCTATTATTAGGTCAGCTAGCGCAAAAGGTGCGTTTGTGAGGTTCGATTCCTTGCCTAGCTATTGGGAAAGAAATATAAGAAGTACTTAAGTTGCAATCTCAAAATGTTTCTTTTAGCAGAGCTCGTATTTAATTCAGTATAGACGGTTATTTTGCTATTCTGACCGAATGCGAAGTGATGCAAGTCTGTCTTATGTTTCCTTCCCTTCGCTCAAAAAGTGCGTAGCAAAATAAAAGGTATGTTGTCAAGGGCGAACGGAGTGAGTACATTTACCCTTGATAACATGACTTAGGATAGGAGAGAATGATTTCCCATGGAAGAACAAATTATACAAGATATGATTGAAAGGACTGTGACGGATATGCTTCAAGATGATTTGCAAACTCTAATTGCATACGCTGAACAAATAACCATAGGTCTACAATTTATCATGGGTGTTATTGCTCTTTTTCTATTCTTCCTTGTTATTAATTTTGTCTACAAGCTATTTAAGTTCATGTTAGGAGGTTAATTTTATGGAAGAGGAGGTTTTAGCTACTATGATTGATTTGACTGGTGTTGATTTAACGGGTGCATTAAGTGAAGTAATTGCGATGATTCCTGTTGTTATTCCTGTTACTATCGGTTTTATCGGAGTTAGAAAAGGTTTAGCATTTCTTTTCAGTTCATTGAGAAAAGCCTAATCCTAATCACCCAACCCCTAGCAATAGGGGTTTTATTTTTATCAAAATGAATTAGGGATTGAAGCCCGAAGGGTCGAGACTTTAGGCTCGATTTACGAAAGCCCGACCCGAAGGGGAATTCCCAAAAAACAGAAAGGAGAAAATATCGTGTATGAATACAGAAAGAAAATAGCCGTATTCTTGGTGACGCTCATGTTCATGACCGTTTTAACAACACAATATAGCAAAACACAAGTCAATGCCGCTGCCGAAACAGTTGTGTCACAATTTGCAATTGATGCCGTAGCTAAGTTATTAGTCGCTGTGTCAGGTGCGTATTTAGTAAATAAAATTAACGAAGAATATGACATGGATTTAGATACAAATGATGTTGTACAAACGGTTGATTCTGTGAAGACTTTGTATCACATATTTTTAACAAATGATGGATTTAAACTTGAAGATAAAACAACGGGTGAAGAAATAAGTATTAAAACTGATACATCATCTGTTGCATCGCATCTTATTACGCAAACAACACCAAGTGATTCTCACGCTCGTGAGTTTTACAATTGGTATATGTCGAACGTTTCAAAGAAATTAGGTCAATATCATATTCGTGTTCGAGAATGGTCAGATACTTATTCTCAGTACATTGACCGATATTATGCTGCAGATAATCCTGTTCAACTATATAAGTATGTTCCTAAACAATATCAAGACGATTTTATGCAGTTATTCGCTGATATGCAAAATATGGTTAAGAATGGATTTTTGACAAACGGAGCTGAAAAAGGTTTTTTGGAGCTATCAACTTCTGTTTTGACTGCTGATTTTTTTAATATTGAGACTGGAGAACCGTATACTATACTGCCCGATAATAAATATATGATTCCCGCTATACTGGAAATTTACAACGAAAAAATTTTAGATGGCTATCCTTATGTTGCTTTAACTGCTAGTCTTTCGCAACATAGTTATAAACTTATTTTTTCTGACTATATAACTACAAGTACTTACCGTGGTGGTACTTTGGTTAACGGTCTTGTATGTGGTGTCTATGTCTTTCAAGATGGTAAAGTTTATAAATCTTATTATCCTGATTATAAAACTTATGGTGAGGGTTATGATTTTATACTTTCAAATGTTGTTTTAGATGGTGCATATGGTAATACAACTGGTTCTGTTTCTTTTGATAAAAATTCCCCTGTAACTATTCCACTTTTCCCACCTGTACAAGGTGATGCTGGTAATCTCGTATTAGATCATGGAGATGTACAAGATGTTCCTGTGCAAGAAGACCAAGACGGTGTTCCTTTTGTTCCGCCGACTTGGTGGGATGAGTTTTTCCGTCGTTATTTTGGCGATTTAGTTCCCGCTGATGGTACATATGATGGTTCTTTAACAGACATGACTGAGCGTGAACTTCTTCAAGAAATTACGAACAACACTAAAAGACCTAATTTTACCATTGTAGATGGAACGGCAATACTTGAACTTTTAAAAGATAAGTTTGGCTTGTTTTATCAGCTCTATGAATTTTTTAAGGGTATTTTACAGGCTGATTATTCCCCACAAAGACCTGAATTTAATGTCACTTTTAATGGTCAATTAGGCATTCATGGAACTTATAATATATTAAATCTCGATTGGTACGATGATAACCGCAATTACATCATGCTTTTTATCACGAGTACAACATGGTTTTTTACAGGTTTGAAGCTATTTAGACGATTACCTAAGGCTATAGAAACATAAGGGGGGATTAATATGCTAGACAGTGCGATTTATGACTTTATTGACTTGTTTCCTGAACTACCAAGTCTACCTGATATGCAAATTTATCAGCAATTTATTGTTGATTTAATACAGTCTGTTTCTTACTTCTTTCCTATTCATCATTTCATTATACAAATGTTGTTAATTTTGGCAGTAACCCACTTTACCTTTATTGTAAAGTCTGTTGTGAAGATATGGGAAATGTTACCTTTTACTTAATAGAGATTGGAGATTGGAGATTGAAAATATGAAAAAGAAAAAGAATAGTAAATGTTCATTCAGAAAGCAAAAATATGACTATCTATGGTTTGTAAGACGAAATTATACATATTATGATCCATTCTTAAGGATGGAGCTACCTGTTTCTAGTCCGAACAAATTCTTTTTTTAGATAGGAGTGATATAAAATGATGCACATAGCATTTGATATGCTTAAGTTTATTAGTGCCCTTTTAGGTATTGTTCTATCCCCTTTTATCGTTGCTCTAGTGAGTGTATTAATTATTTTCTTGTTTAATGTACTCCATTTACGCTTTTTAAAAGGTATGAAACGTATTGAAGATGATAGACAGATTGAAAAAAAATCCATGTTTTACCGTTTGTTTGTCGAATTTCCAAAACAAAAGGCTCTTGATTTTATGAATACTGATCCCTACGATTTTAAGGAGTATGGTTTACATATGTTTTGTGGTGCTCAAGGTTGTGGGAAAACTATCGCTGTAACAAAGAAATTGATGGATTTAAAAGCTGAATATCCAAAGTCTATCATTCGTACCAATATGGCATATAAGCATGAAGACGAGCCTTTAAATCATTGGAAGCAGATGGTTGAAAATACAAATGGGAAGTATGGTCAGATTGAAGTATTGGACGAGATTCAGAACTGGTTCAATAGTAACGATTCAAAGAACTTCCCGTATGAAATGTTAACTGAAATCAGCCAACAAAGAAAACAACGTAAAATGTTAATTGGTACGGCTCAAGTCTTCAGTCGGATTGCAAAGCCAATACGTGAACAAGTTACGTTCGTTTATTTACCCAAGACATATTTTGGATGCTTAACAATCGTAAAAAAGACACGTCCAGAGTATTGGGATAATGAAAAGCAAGAATTTAAGAAACATGAAGGTCGTTACTTCTTTGTACATTCAGAAGAAATACGTGATGCCTATGACACCTTTAAAAAGATACGTAGGTATTCCGAAGTCGGCTTTCAGCAAAGAGAAATTAGTAGTAATGAATTTAAGTTGTCAGAGTGTTAAGAAAGGGTGAAAACATGTTTTGTTTAAGTGCGGATAGATACTTATTTTATGAAAAAGAGGTTAAATGTATAACGGAAGATAGACAAGGTAATTGGTGTGTTATTTTACCTTACAATGCTTTAGAAGATATTATTTTCACGTCACCAAGTTTAGATGATGCCATTGATGAAGCTATGCTTTTTGTATCGGCAATGGAAGAATATATATCACAAAGTAATTCATAGGAACGGCAACCATGTTTCAAAATCCGAAGGATTGAAACATGGTGTCGTTCTATAATACTTGACGATAGCAACACTTAAGGAACTGTTGGCAATAAAATCTTAGGAGAGTGAGAAAAATGTTACATAAAATTAAGCGACAAAAACAAATAACTAATGTCTATAAAGGTTACAAAGTTGGAATCATAAGTGCTCAATCGGCTGAAAAAACATTGGTCGGAAAATGTTCTGTTAACTGTTTGATTTGCCAACACGCATTTTTCAAGGATGGTTGGTGTTCTACAATGGCTATAGACAACTGCATGTATTTTGATAAATCCATATCTAATTTTTGTCAGACGAATATCAGATATGTTGATGAAGACAAATTATTTAAAGACCGTCTTGATAAGGCTAAATTGTTACTTACTGATAAAGGATTTTTGACGGTCTCTATGCTTCAGCGCAAACTTAAGGTGACTAATAAAGTTGCATCTGAAATATTAGAATGTATACAATAAGATAGGAGTTATCATGTCATATAATGTAAAGGTGTATGACTATGGTACGGAAAAGCAGTATCGGATTTATCAGAGAGGTATAAATATAAAGGATAAGCAAGGAATTGAAGATGGAGAAAGTGATAAAAATGAAGATGATTCGAATAAAAGTAAATATGCTCTAGAACAAAAATCTGATAAATCAGATAGTGACCGTAGCATGGTTGTAAGTGCAAATAGAACTTTGAATACCATCTATGAGTTGGCAAGGTCAAACTATTGGGAATATTTTGTTACACTTACGTTTGATGGTTCTAAAATTAATCGTTATGATTATTCTGTTGTAACGGAAAAGATGAAGAATTTTTTAAAGGTTATGAGACGTAAAAACCCTGACATGCGTTATGTCTTGGTCCCCGAATTGCATGAAGATGGTGCGTATCATTTTCATGGTGTATTCAGTTCAATTCCTAATATTAATATTACAGATACAGGGGTATACAGTTTTGGAAAATACACTATTCACAAAACCAAGTTATCCCCGGCACAGATTGAAAAAGGACGGTTGATATATTCCCTGGGGAACTATGGTTGGGGATATTCAGATATTCAAAAAGTCGGTAATTCTGAAAAAACAGCTAATTATATTACAAAGTATATAACCAAGGAGTTGATGCAAGCGACAAAAGGAAAAAAACGATATTGGGCAAGTCGTAATCTGAACAAGCCTATTGTTACTGAATTGGCATTAACGCACGATGAAAAAGAGCAACTAATTGAATTATTAAGAAGTCAGGCCATACATGATAAAGTGGTTGATGTAAAGGCTGAAGGATATAGTAACCAAGTAAGATACATTGATATTAAAACGGAGAGTGATAAGAATGAAATTAACGAGTGTATATGAAGAATATGTAAGATTTCAAACGTATTATGGGTATAGTAAATATACTATTAAGGATTATGGATTTAAGATAAAACGAATATTTATCGAGCAAGGTATCGGAGATATTGAGATTGAAGATTTGACTGTACAACTTGTCATGGATTATATAATATCCTTACGTGATCGTGACGATTTGGCACAAAATACAGTATCTAGTTATATAAAAACTATTAGAGCTTTTTTGAATTGGACATATGAAAACGAATATTCCGCTGTTAATTGGTTGAAGCAAACGCCTAAATATAAGCAATACAAAGTGCAAAAACAAGTCTTTAGGGATGATGAAATTGTGGCTATATTTGCAAGTATAAAAGGTCATAGTCAGACCGCATGGTTGAAACGATTACTTTTTGCTCTCGCTTTAGATACGGGCGCTCGGGTATCTGAATTATTGTCTATACGTGTTAGTGATGTAAATACACATTCTCAATCATATGTAACTATAAAGGGTACGAAAGGTTATGCTGATAGAACTTTGCCACTCTCTCATGCGACTTATCAAATATATCAATCTTATATGATTGTGCGTCCTCAAACTGACAGTGATTTCTTGCTTATTAATACACAAGGATTGCCTTTAACATATTCTAGTGTGGCAAGTTATGTGGATACAAATATAAAAGGCATTGGCATTAAGCGTGGTAATATGCACTACTTTAGGCATACTCGTATAACACGCTGGTTGCTCGAAGGATATAATACGATGATTGTAATGATGTGGGCTGCGCATTCCAAACCTGAAACAACAAATAATTATTGGCACTATTCTCAAGAATTGCAAATGACAGGTACAAAGTTCAAAGATGTTTCCCTTCTCCTTCAACAAGTTCCCCTGCCTCAAAGAAGACCTAAAAAAAAGAGATGAAGATATGATGCACGATGTAATTTAATAGCTAAACAAAAGAAAAACACCTACAAAATATAGGTGTTTTCTCTATGGGCGTAACTGGATTCGAACCAGCGACCTCTTGCATGTCAAGCAAGCACTCTAACCAACTGAGCTATACTCCCTAGACCATATATACTTTATCATCTTTTATCTGTTTTATCAAGAGAAAGTTTATTAATATGCTCGCGTATGATTTCACAGCTCGCATGAAACTTTTCCTTCTCATCTGCCGTTAACCGATACTCTCCGATTTCTATAACACCTTCTTTACCAAGAATCACCGGCACACCACAGTAGACGTCATATTCTCCGTATTCTCCTTCTAAAAGCGTCGACACTGTAATAATCTGATTTTCATCCCTAAGAATTGATTTTATAATTCCTGTTGTTGCACTTGCAATTCCATATTCAGTATTGCCTTTGCGTCGAAGCACTTCACTGCCTGCCATACGGGTCATCTCAACAATTTTTTCTTTATCAACCTCTTGGAATCGATGACTATTGTCTTCAAGTATATCGTCAAAACTTTTTCCTCCAACCCTTACATGGGACCATGGAACAACTTGAGAGTCTCCATGCTCGCCCATAGCAAAAGCATCCACACTTCGCGGATCAACACGCATGCGCTCTCCAATGATTTGCTTTAATCTTGCCGTCTCAATAGATGTTCCCGTTCCGATAACCTGGGATTTTGATAATCCCGATCTTTTGTAGACATAATAGCTAAGTACATCTACAGGATTGGATACAACAATAATATATCCATTAAATCCGCTTGCCATCACTTGATCAACAATTTCCTCCATAATCGGAATATTCTTGTCTAAAAGATCTAATCGGGAGTGGACGCCGTCCATACTTCCACTCGCCGTGATCACAACGATATGCGCATCTTGACACTGTGAATAATCTCCTGCGCTTACACGTACATTACGATTAAGATATTCTATACTATGCTGCAAGTCTAAAACTTCCCCCATAGCTTTTTCTTGATTTCGATCAATAAGTACAAGCTCTGAACAAATACCTTGAACTGTTAAACTATATGCTGTCGTTGCTCCAACATTGCCCGTTCCAATAATGGCTACTTTTGTTCCTGATATATTCATATATGCGCCTCCAATTTAACGATTGGGTAATAAGTTTAAGTTACTCACTTCTTCATAATTATAACTATTTTCAATTAAGCCTGCTTCTTGCATCCATGTCTGTGTAACATCAAACGTGGGTTTATCTGGCACTGCAATATGTTCAAATGCAGGAATCTCAAATGTATCTTGTAGATCTTGTGAAAATCCTAAATGTTCAACCAACAATCCATAATATTCTGCTTTATCTGTAGAATTTAAATAATCTATTGCTTTATTATATGCTACGTAGAACTTTTCAAGGGCTTTTGTCTTATCAGTAACAGCTGCTTCTGAGAAAATCATAATCGCCGGATATAATCCTTGGCTTTGTGTATCTCCGATGACTGTTCCCCCATCCATTACTGCATTTGTCGCTAATGGTTCCGGTAAGGTAGCCCCACTTAATTCATTCGTGCTAAGCATCTCTAATCGAACAGGCATTTGAGGAATCGCCACTTTTTCCAGGCTGTCATAAAATCCCATCTCATCTGCAATGACTGTTGTAGCAAATTCAATAACTGTATTACTTGAGAGTCCAATTTGCTTGCTTTCGATATCCATAAATGTATCCGCTGTCACTCCCGGTGCAGAGACAAGTTTATAATTTCCATATGTGTTTGAGGTCATTTTCATATCATACCCAGCTTCTTGGTAAAAGAAAATTGTCAGCATATCCGCCATTGCCCCGTCTAGATTTCCTGTTTGTAAAGCACTATCCCGGTCAACTGCACTTCGAAACACTTCAAGATTCACATCAATATTTTCTTCTTCAAAAAAGCCTTTTTCTTGCGCGATAAGAATGGGTACAGCCCCTAAATCCGACATCACTCCAATATTTAAGGTCTTCTTTTCTGCACTGCTACATCCCATAAGCAATACCGCTACCATCAATAACACCATCATTTTTTGAACTACATTTCTTTTTTTCACTTCATTTTCCTCCAATTTTAGTTCTGGTCCAGCGAATAACCCCTACTTATGACCATTCACTGAACCATCCAAAAATTATTTTACCATATGATCGGCTATTACGTCTATGAATGTTTTTTTGAAGTGCCTATCCTACACACTAAATATTAAATTTTGTTATTTCATCATGGAGTTCTATTGCAATCCCATTTAATTTTTGTGCAGATATCGCTACTGAATCGACAGCTTCTGACTGTTGCGTCATTGTTGCCGTTACTTCTTCAGACGCTGCTGCTGTTTCTTGCGATACCGCAGAAATATTTTCAATACTGGACGTCATGGCATCCTTATCCGCAATAATTGTCGTTACTGATTGGCTCATCGTATTGATTTTTTCTGTCACTTGGTTATAGACTTCTTTAATGGATTTAAATGCGCTAACGACGGAATCAACTGCTAACACCTGGTCTTTTGAATTTTCATTTAATATATCCATGGTCTTAATTGAGGTATTGCTATCGGTTTGAATCAATTGCATAATCTCTCGAATTTCATCTGAGGATTTAGAAGATTCTTCTGCTAGTTTTCTGATTTCATCAGCAACAACAGCAAATCCTTTGCCATGTTCTCCTGCACGTGCGGCCTCAATAGATGCATTAAGCGCCAATAGATTTGTCTGGCTTGCAATCGATGATATAGCTGTTAATATCATATCAATGTCTGATGTGTGCTGATTAAGCGAGGTAATGACTTTTTCGATGGATTCTCTCGATTCACGTGATTGGGTGTTTTTTTCAATTAATGTCTCAACCGACACGACACCAACCTCATAAGCTTGATTACTTTCGTTAACCGAATCAATCATTTGAACAGTATTTTCTCCAAGCTCTTCCATCTTTTGAGCCAGTTGATGAATCATTTGAACACCATTTTCCGCATCTTCTGCTTGACTTGTGGCTCCTTGCGCAATCTCTTCCACAGTTTTTGATACTTCCTCTGCCGATGCACTTACTTCTTCACTGGTTGATGCAAGCATCTGTGACGTTCCACTAAGTTCTTCTGAGACATTAATAATACGACTTACCAAGGAAGAAAGCTCCTTAATTGTAGTATTAAAATGATAGCTTAACACTTCAATTTCATCTTTGGAAGACACTTTAGCTTGTTGGCTTAAGTCCCCTTTACTAACCCCTTCCATAACGCTTATTAATTTTCCGATGTTATTGGATATTTTTTTAGAAAATAAGAAAATAATGATGAGAGCAATGATAAAGACAATGAAGGCAACGGTTGCAACAAATGTCATAATCTGTGTAACAATACTGTCGACTTCATCATAATAATAGGTCGTTATAACGGTCCACTCAACCTGATTTAGATGGCTAAAAGATGCATATTTATTGACTTGCTGTCCGTCTTCTTCTACACGATAATCCAACTCTTTTTGTTCATTAAGCATGGCTTGCATTAATGGCGACTGTTCGATGGAACTTCCAAGGGATTCACTGTCATAATGTCCCAGTATAATTCCGTTACTGTCGACGATAATGGGATACCCTTTTTTTCCAACTTTAATTGTAGCTACCGTTTTTGAAAATGTATCCATATCTAGGTCTACTCCCACCACCCCAATAAAATTTCCTTGGGAATTTAAAAGTGGATATGTGATAGTGATAAGTTCTTCTCCGTCTTCAAAATATTCATCCGAATAATGCAATGATTCTTTTCCTTCTTGGTACCAGTGCATTTTTCTAGGGTCATATCCTGTATTATCTTCTCCACTTCCTGACATAAAGTCTCCATTTTCGTACCCGACATATAGATATTTTATATCACTGTCAGATGCCATAAATGTTGTTAAGATTTTTTCAACCTCTTGGCGGTTTCCATTTTGGATGGACTCTTGGGACGCTAATGATTTGACAATGTTTTCATATCCTTTTAGGTAATAGTCGATGCCTAGGGCAGTTTGTTGCCCAACATCCTGGGCATTTTTTAATGATAGGGCTGTCGCAAGCTCAACTGTTGTATACCTAAAAAACAGGGTGACTACTGTGATTAAAAGTACCATAAGCAGCATAACAATCAAACTAATTTTCTTGCCAATTGAGAACTTCACTTTTTCCATATTGTCTTCCTTTCACTTCGTATTTCATGCAACTCCATACATCCCCTGATTTTTTACCGTTGTTAATCATACCACGTGATGATTATCACGTCTATTTTTTTCTGTACAAATGGGTAATATTAACATTTTATTAACACTTTGCTCATCACTTATAAAAACCAAATCGATGCTTTTAGCTGCGTTGACAGTGTTCTAGATTTCAGATACAATGATTACAATTATGGCGAAAAGCCAAACCGATGTTTACGGAGGATTTTACGATGACCTATAAAGATTTACCCCAATTTATCCATGCGTTAAAGGAGAACAACCAGCTTGTAACCATTGATACCCCTGTGGATCCTGATTTAGAAATTACCGAAATCGCCGACAGAGTCTCAAAAGCATATGGTAAAGCTCTTCTTTTTACTAATGTTCAAGGATCAAACTATCCATTAATCATCAATACATTAGGTACCTATGAACGTTTGTCGATGGGCTTGGGTGTTAATAATCTCAATGATATCGCATCACAGATTGAAGATTTTATGAATTTGAGTGCTTATGCTTCTCTCGTCGGAAAGATTAAAGCTATTCCCAAACTTGCGCCACTCCCATTTATTTTTCCAAGAACGGTAAAATCTGCCCCTTGCCAGGAGGTCATTGAAGAACCGGATCTAGAACAACTTCCTATTATAAAGTGTTGGCCTCAAGATGGTGGTAAATACATCACCTTACCCCTAGTCTTTACAAAAGACCCGGAAAATGGTCAACAAAATGTGGGAATGTATCGGATGCAAGTCTATGACAAAAAAACAACCGGCATGCATTGGCACTTGCATAAAGATGGCAAGGAAATCTATGAAAAGTATCGCAAGGCAGGTAAACGGATGCCTGTTTGCGTTGCACTTGGCTGTGACCCTGCAACGATTTATGCGTCAACAGCTCCTTTACCTAAAATGATTGATGAAGTTTTGTTTGCAGGCTATCTAAAAAAACGTCCTATTGAATTAGTCAAAGCGACTACTTGCGACATTAAAGTACCTGCCCATGCAGAATTTATTTTAGAAGGTTATGTTGACCTAGAAGAAGAACGCCTTGAAGGTCCCTTTGGCGACCATACCGGATACTATTCCCTAGCTGATATGTATCCCGTATTTCATTTGACAAAAATCACACGCAAAAAACACCCCATCTATCCTACAACCATTGTTGGCAAGCCACCGATGGAGGATTGCTATCTTGGCAAAGCAACGGAGCGTATTTTCCTTCCTCTCATGAAAATTCAATGTCCTGAGATTGTTGATATTGATTTTCCATTAGAAGGTGTGTTCCATAACTGCGCTATTATCTCCATAAAAAAAGCGTTTCCTCTTCACGCCAATAAAGCTATGTATGCACTATGGGGACTTGGGCAGATGATGTACACCAAAATGTTGATTATCGTTGACGAGACTGTCGATGTTCATGATTATCAGGCGGTTATCAAAGCCATGGTATATCATGCCAATATAAGAAGTCACTATGTTGTGAGTGAAGGCCCGCTTGATGCCTTAGATCACGCATCCAACCGAGCTTTTCAAGGGTATCGTCTAGGTATCGATGCCACAAAAAAACTTCCACTTGAGCAAAGCAAGGATGCACCTATCACCACCCAAAGCGTAAGTTCGCTAATTCAAGTGCTGCATATAAGTGACCCAAAAGCTTACGCAGAGCCTTATAATTGCCGCTACCGTATCCTGGTTGATGATAATATTGCCCTTGATGATTATAGCACAGTAAGTTGGAAGGTTTTTAATAATATTGATGCAAACCGAGACATTACTTATCAGACATGTGACGATGGTAGTATCTGTCTAATCATCAATGCAACCAAAAAAGGAGATAGCGACGGACTCAAGCGTCCGTGGCCTGATGATATTGAAATGTCTGAACCTATTAAACAACGCGTTACAAAGAAATGGAATCTATATGGAATCGACTAAAAAAATACCTATCCTTCAAACAATACGAAAAAAACTTCATGATTATGGCGAATTGGTGATGTTCTCACATACACTTTTTTCATTGCCCTTTGCCCTCATTGCACTATTTTTAGCCGCTGACGGTTTTCCTGAACTGCGTGTGTTTTTTTGGATTATGCTGGCTCTTTTTGCCGGGCGCAATGGAGCTAATGCACTAAACCGTTATGTAGATGCCGAGATTGATCAAAAAAATCCTCGAACAGCATCACGACATATTCCTGCCGGAAAAGTTCGACGCCAAGAAGCTCTATATATTACAATTGCCTGCTATATTTTATTTGTTGTTGCAGCCGCACAGATTAATCCTTTGTGTCTATACTTAGCCCCTGTTGCACTGATTTTATTCACACTGTACTCTTATACCAAACGTTTTACTTGGTTATGTCATATAATCCTTGGAATCACCTGTGCAGGCGCCCCTGTTGGTGCATGGATCGCGATTAAGGGTCAGTTGGATTTGCCGGCTATTGCCCTTGGCGCAGTTGTCACGATGTGGGTTGCCGGCTTTGATATTATCTATGGAACCCAAGACATTGCCTTTGACACGAAGGTAGGATTATTTTCTATCCCCGCACGCTTCGGTCTGCGTAATAGTTTATGGATTGCCCGAGCTCTTCATCTTCTGATGTGGCTAACATTATTATCATTGATATTGATGACTCAATTGTCCTATATCTACTTTGTTGGTGTTGTTGTTAGCGGTATTTTATTGATTATGGAACATGCCTTTGTTGACTCTGACAACAGAAAAAAAATGAACTTTGTATCGTATCATTTGAATCAAATCATATCTATGGTCTTACTATTTAGCGCTTCCATGGATATATTTTTCTAGGAGGACTTATGAAAAGAATAATCTTAGCTATTACCGGAGCCAGTGGAAGCATCTACGGGATCAAACTCCTTGATGCTCTGCTCCAAGCTCATCATCAAGTACATCTTGTCATTTCTTCTCAAGGCAAAAAAGTGATTGAATATGAACTTGAACCATTAGAGCAACTTTTAACACATTATCGTAACGATGCTTTAATCTATCATGACAATGATGATCTTTTTTCTTCAATTGCTAGCGGTTCTTTTAAAACTGATGCCATGATTATTGCCCCTTGTTCAATGGGCACATTAGGAAAGATTGCCTATGGCATCTCTGATAGTCTCTTGACTCGCGTTGCAGATGTCTGTATCAAAGAGCGTCGTCCTCTCGTGATGGTTACCCGTGAGACACCACTGTCTCCCATCCATTTGGAAAATATGCTAAAAGTTAGCCAAGCAGGTTGTACTATTTTCCCACCTGTTCCGGCCTTTTATACCCATCCCGAATCGCTAGACGCTGTTATTGATCAAACGGTTGCACGCATCCTCTCTTTAATCGATATTGCTCATCCAAGTTATGTCGCATGGGGTGAGCATCATGAGTAACCCAAGCAACCCATTACCTCTAGTATCTTTGAAAAATTATGGCCTTAGCTATCCACAGACGTCTGTTTTTTCCAATCTAAGTCTCGACTTAATGCCTCGAACCTCTTATGCTTTACTCGGTCCTTCAGGTTGTGGGAAAACCAGCCTGTTATATGCTATTGCCAATTTATTGCCCAATGGGGCGCAAACTATCGGCGAAAAAAAACTTAAGCCTGATTTAAAGATTAGTACTGTATTACAAGAATATGGTCTATTTCCATGGAAAACCGTTTTTGAAAATACCATTCTTCCATTACAGTTAAATCTAAATAGCCTTACCCAAAAAAACAAACACGATATCGAATCAAAGGCACGAGCACTTCTTAAGCAGCTTGGCTTAGGCGAACATATTCATCACTACCCCAAAGCATTAAGTGGTGGTCAAAAACAACGCGTTGCAATTGCAAGAGCCGGACTTTTTGCGCCGGACCTGCTTCTTTTGGATGAGCCTTTTTCGTCACTTGATGCTTTAACCCGAGAAGATTTACAAGATCAGTTAAAAGCTACCTTGTGCCAATCGGATTTTTCTCTTTTTTTGGTTACTCACAGCATTGAAGAGGCTGTTTTTTTGGCGCAAACCATTTTTATTATGCATCCGGATGGAACTATTGCCCATACAATTGACAACCCTGAATGTACAGCTTTACACTGGCGAGAAGCTGATGCCTACTTTAAGCGTATTAAGCACATTCGAAAGTTTTTAAAAGGAGGACATGATGACACCCATTCGACGCCATCCCTTTTTATATAGCTCAGTTGTTATTTTACTTTTTTGGAGTTTTTTATATTTTGTGTCTCCATGGCCTTTTATACCGTCTCCACTTAAAACCTTACTCTTTATTGGGTCCCACTTTAAATTATTGCTCTCCCATCTTAGTGTCAGTTTACTCCGAGTTTTTTCAAGTATTCTCATTGCGGTTTTTTTAGGTGGCCTAACAGGCATCATTATTGCAATAAATAAAAAGGCAGATCATTGGATTACTCCTTTGGTATACGCCTTTTATCCAGTTCCTAAAATAGCATTTTTACCAATTATTATGCTGATTTTCGGATTAGGCAATACGTCAAAAGTTATCTTGATCTACCTTATTTTATTTTTTCAGATTACTTTGTCTGTACGCGATAGCGTCCATCATATTCATCCTCTTTACTACCTATCCATTAAGTCATTAGGTGCTAATAAAAGGGATGTCTATCGTCATGTAATCTTACCTGCTATATTACCTGATGTATTTACCACATTGCGTATTAGCATTGGAACAGCTATTTCTGTTCTGTTTTTTGCTGAAAATTACGCCACCAAGTATGGAATAGGATATTTTATCATGGATCAATGGTTAAAAATGCAGTATAGTGGAATGTTCGCAGGTATTATTATTATCAGTTCCATGGGCATTGTTCTGTTTTTACTTGTGGATTATCTTGAAAAACGCCTGTGTCCTTGGAAGGACGAGTAATAATTCTAGAATTATCCGACAATTTTGGATGCAATGTCCAATGTACGTCTTGTCTGATGCTTCACTGCCGCTTCAACATCTTCAACCATTTGTCCATCTTGATTAACTGAAACCGATGTTCCATAAGGGTTGCCTCCGGCTCCATAGATAACAGGATCTGTATATCCCGGTGCCACAACAATAGCTCCCCAATGATACATCATTGTATATAACGATAATATTGTTGCTTCTTGACCGCCGTGTGGATTCATTGCAGATGACATGGCGCTCACAACTTTATTAACCGTTTTCCCTTCGGCCCATAGTCCGCCGGTTGTGTCTAAAAACTGTTTCATCTGGGCTGCCATGACACCAAAGCGGGTCGGTGTACTAAAGATAATTGCGTCTGCCCACTCAAGGTCTTCTAGAGAAGCAATCGGCACCTCTTTGGTCGCTTCCACCGTAGCTTTCCATGCTGGATTCGCCTCAATAACTTCTTGTGGTGCAAGTTCTGGAACTTTAACCATTCTCACTTGTGCCCCTGCTTCAATGCCAGCTTCTTTGGCCCATCGTGCCAATTGATCATTTGAACCACTCATCGTATAATAAACAATTGCTAATTTTACATTTTTCATAGATTACACTCCTTAATTTTGTGTTGTTTTTTGTTACTAGTTAGTAATATATATTTTGAAATAATGGCGCTTAATTTGCGCCATCACTTAATTTTTTTAGTAATTGAATCAGCTGTTGCTTTTCTTGTGTCGATAAGGCATCAAAAATCTGACTAATATTTTTGACGTGCTCTGGAAAAATGGCTTCAATGTATTGCTCTCCTTTTTTCGTAATCTCGACCAAACAAGCTCTTCCGTCATCAGGGTCTTTTTTTCGGGTGACAAACCCTTCTTTTCTAAGGTTTTCAACAACTACTGTCATGTTACCTCCGGTTGAAAGCGTTCCGTCAATAATCTCTGCAATTCTTAACGCCCCCTTGTGATAGAGGATTTCAAGAACTGCAAATTGGGCAATGGTCAAGCCTCCCTTTCGAATCGTTGTGACTTCACGCTTGCGAACGGACTGAAAACTTCTGGATAATGCAATCAGGGTTTTCAAATTTAAATCATTATGTTCTCCATAGCTATTATTCTTTTTCATAGGCTTATTATATTACTAATTAGTAATAATGTCAAGTGTTAAAATTTATGATATAATTATTCTATTATAAACTGGGAGGAAAAAGAAGGATGCATCAATTAGCCGAACGCTTTACCAACAAACTCATCGAATGGGAAATCATTAAAAGCGAAGACAAGGACTTATATACTTACGGCTTTTGGCAAGGTACTATTTTTATAGGGAACCTTTTATCCGTTGTCGTTGTCGGTCTCTTGTTTAGGATGCTCTGGCAAGCACTTGTCTTCACCGCAGCTTATGGCTTGCTTCGAATTGTTGCCGGAGGATATCATGCACGTACACAGCGAAACTGCTATATTTTTTCTATTGCTATGATCATCGTTGTTCTTAGTTTTTTATCGTATGTTCCATGGATCCCTTGGATTTTTTTACCCCTTGTTGGCCTCGCTTCCCTTTTCATCTTCATCCTTGCACCTGTTGAGGATGCTAATAAGCCTTTAGATGGATTAGAAAAGCAGGTCTATAAAAAACGTTCTCGAATTATTTTAGTCTTTTTGCTTTTACTAACTGGGATATTCTTGTTTTTAGGGTTGGACAGCATGACATATTGTCTAAGTATTTCCCTCATTTGTGTCGGTTTTATGGTTGTTCTTGGACAGCTTATCCATACACGAAAATAGGATAACAGTATGCTGTTATCCTATTTTATGCAATATATTTAAAATATCTCCACTCATTACGTTTTGTTGCATTTTGTTACTTTGATTCAAAGATTTCAGTATATTAGAACCCCTCTTAAAAACTGCGTAATCTCTTAGCATTATCTGGCAACTTTGGCTGATGTACAAATAACATACACGCTGTGTTGACATTGAACGCCGTAAACATTAGTGCCAAGCTTGCTAATACCGCACTTGATTTTAATACAATTCGTTTCATACTGAATTCCTCCTTTCAATGGCGTTTCGTTTATTATAACAAAAAAAAATTGCAAAAACGCCTTGATGTAACGAACAGTACTTCTTGATGTAACGAATGGCAAAAAATGTAATTATGGGTTATAATATCTGTAGATATTTTAAATGATTAGGAGATTTTTTATATGATTAATGTTGCGATTTGTGATGACGATACGTTCATATGCTCTCAAATAGAAAATATACTCAACAGCTATTCAAGTGCAACGCATTTGAAAATGGAGATTAGTGTTTTTTATAACGGTGAGAGTCTCATAGAGTACCTTCGTCAAAAAAACATGTTTGACCTTATCTATCTAGATATTGAACTTGGAAAAATGAATGGTGTTGAAGTGGGTAAACAGATTCGCCAAGTTTTAAAAGACTATAAAACTGAAATCGTATACATCTCAGGAAATGACGAATATGACCGTCAGCTATTTGATGTGCAGCCATTGCACTTTATCCCCAAGCCTATTGATGAATCCGTCGTTATTGATGACCTTAAACTTGCTCTTGATCGTATGAAGCTTACGGAAAAATACTTTAAGTATCAAAAAGGGCATGAAATCTATAATGTCCCTATCAGTGAGATTCTCTATTTTGAAAGTCGAAAGCGAGAGATTATTATTGTAACCACAACTTCAAAAGACGCTTTTTATAGTACGATTGAAGATGTCTTTGAAACATTGGGCGATTATCAATTTTTTCAAATTCATCGCTCATATCTTATTAACTATAATCATGCAAAAGTCTTGCGTTATTCCGAAGTGGTAATGACCAATGATGAAGTATTGCCTATCGGTAAAACCAAACGTCGCTCATTTCGCAACCGACAGCTTCATGACTTATAAGGAGGATTTTTATGGCATTGCAAAACTATGATATCATCTATGTACTTGGCAATTTTTTTATGGCTTATGTTATTTTTAAGTTTATGCATATATTTTATACTACACGCAAAGTCAGTGTCTTTATTGAACTCACTGCATACTTTAGCTATTTTATTCTTATTACGATTACCCATGTTTTTTTGAAGTTACCCATTATTGTTATGGTTGCCAATATTATTTTACTTTTTTTACTGACCCTTTTGTATGAAGGACGTTTTAAAAAGTCCATGCTATCCGTATTAATGATTTACTTCTCCTTAATGAGTATTGAAACAATATTTGTCGTGTTAACGAGTGTATTACAGCTTAATCTTCTCGTTCCCTTTCAATACGAATCTGCTTTTGGAATTATTGTTATACGTATCGCTTCTTTGGCATTGGTTTTTGCTGTTCAAGGCTTTAAAAACGTGCGTAATGAATATCCGATATCTAACGTCTACTGGCTTAGTTTATTATGTATTCCGGTAGGAACAATTATAATGCTTTTTGCTATTTTTATGAATACCTCTCTATCACGACCTACTATTTTATTAAGTATCGTCAGTGCATTACTCATCAACACCTTCACCTTCTATCTGTATGACAAGATATCAGACTTATTAGTTTCACAAATGAATAAACGAATTGCAGAAGAGCAAAACCGTTACTATGAATATCAAGTCCACATGATGAAAGTCACCCTAGAAAAGATGCGAACTTTACGTCATGATCTTAAAAACCGTGTGTCACCACTCTATCCCTTAGCTGTTGCCGGGCGTAAGGATGAACTTCTTGAACGTCTTAGCGAGCTGACAGACATCTGTAACATCAACAAAGAGTACGCCACCTCAGGAAATTCAACTGTTGATAGTATTATAAACTTTAAGCTCCAACAGTCTGAAGCTCAGGGTATAGCTATTACGACAGATATTTTATTGCCTCCAAAACTAGAGATGCCGACCTTTGATATAGCTGTCATCATAGGCAATCTTCTAGATAACGCTCTAGAAGCCACTGTACGTAGTCCTAAACGTTGGATTGACATAAAGATAAACTATACCAAAGGTCGGCTAATTATAGAAATACAAAACTCTTTTGACGGTGTTATTCATAATAATTCTGAAGGTATTCAAACACGTAAAGAAGATAAAAGCAGTCATGGGCTAGGGATAAAAAGTATTCAAACTTCCATCAAAAAATTCGATGGCGTTATGAAAATTCATTATGATGAAACCACCTTTAGTACCAAAGTACTTATGTACCTATAGCTTCTTTTACACTAAAATGAGCGATTAATTTAGATAGCTTTGCTTTCGTCAACTTATAAAAATCTTTAATTTCTCCATTTTTTAAGTATGCGATATAATCACACGTTTCCATAATAAATTCTAAATCATGGGTAATGATAATCATTGTTTTTCCCATGGTTTTTAATTGCTTAATATTTTGAGACACCTGCATCATATGCTTTAAATCCAAGCCACTTGTAGGCTCATCAAAAATAATGATATCTTTTTGAGAAGCGATGGCCCCTGCTATAGCGACTCTTTGTTTTTGACCGCCTGAAAGGGACATGGGATGTAGCTGCTGTAAGTCCAATAGATTCAAGCTTTTAAGTATTTGCTGTGCACGGTGAGTATCATCTTCTTTCATACTTAACATAACTTCATCTAGAACCGTTTCAGTAAAAAGCTGATGATTGACATCCTGCATAACCATATATGTTTTGCCTACACATTGTTTTTGATTGTAACTTTGACTTTCTATCTGTATCTTTCCTTTAAACTTCTTAGATAATCCACAAAGACAGCGAGCAAACGTGGATTTACCTGCCCCATTATGCCCTACGATTCCAACAATTTTACCTTTCGGAATATCTAGGGCATCAATATTTAATGCCTTTACTTTTTCTTTCTTGTAGCTATAGACGTAGTTTTTCAGCTGTATCTTCGTTTCCACATCTTCATTTATTTTCTCTTTCATGTACAATTTTGTAAGGTTCAATGGTCTTAATCCTAATTTTTTAAACACATGTCCTTCTATTTTTTTCGCATCTTCCATCGAAAGAATTTTCTCTATCTTTCCTGATTGCATGTAAATCATACGATCCGCCAAATCGCTTAAGTAATGTAATCGGTGTTCAGCGATAATAATTGTCTTACCTTCATCCTTCCAATGGTGAATAATATTTTTTAAGATTTGCGTCCCTTCAGTATCAAGATTAGAGGACGGCTCATCTAGCACGATAATATTTGGTGACGCTGTGTGGACACATCCACATGCTATTTTTTGTTTTTCGCCTCCTGAGAGATGGAAAATATTACGTTGCATCAACTTTTCCATATTTAAATGTGACGCTGTGCGTTGTATGCGTGTCTTTATTTCTTCTACCGACATCCCCTGATTTTCACACGCAAAAGCCATCTCTGAACAAGTATCCATACAATAAAATTGTGAACGTGGGTTTTGAAAGACACTTCCCACATGCTGGGAAATCTCATGCAAATCCATCTGACACATATCTTTACCATCAATTCGCACTTCACCTAATAGTGTGCCATTATAGTAGTGTGGAATCAACCCATTAATTAAACGGGTCAATGTCGTTTTCCCGCATCCGGACTCGCCACATAGCAATACAACTTCTCCTTTTTGAATGGTTAAGTCAATATCGATAATTCCATTGCTTCGTTGGTGGCTATCATATTGAAACGATACTTTTTTTAACTCAATCACACGCTCACCTTCCTTTTGAGTAAATCAGCAACACCAATGTTACCAGTGCAAAAAATGTATACAGATAGTCCCTCCAGGCAAAACCAATATGACATACATTGGTTCTTTTCGTCTCTGCGCCTAGACCTCTTGTTAATGCAGAACATGAAAGTTCTTCCCCTATTTTAACGCAAGAGATAAATAAAGGAATTAATCTATATTCCATTAATGTTAATATATTGCCTTTTGAGCTTCCAAAGCTGACCCCTCGCATTTTCATCGCATCGTTGATTGATGCATGCTCTTGCTTAATTGTCGGAAAAAACCTAAACATTACCGACAAAGGAATGGTCACTTGTTTTGGGATTTTTAATCTCTCCATTGCCGCAATAAATTCACTTACTGTAGTTGTCCGCAACAGATAATATCCCATTAAAAGCCCTGGTCCCATACGATTAATAACACTTGTTAACATTGCAATCACTATACTAACACTTCCATGAGCAGTATCCAGCAATAAGATATATAAAACAAGTGAGCTCGCATATACCATTGTCAGCAACATTGTTTGTCGATATTGCTTAGTTAACCATAATAAAGATAAGGGTATTGCTGCAGCTAGCGCCATAACATACCATGCATTAACTGTAAATGCAGACATGTTAATAATGAGTAAAATCATAATCTTTGTGCGTGGGTCAAGCTTTTGTTGCTCCTGATCAAGTGTTACTTGCATATAGCTTTTTTCCACAACGTTCCTCCTTTAATCCTCTTAGGCAATTCCTGCTTTTTCAAAATGTTTTTTAAGCATTTTAAAACCAAAGATTGCACCAATAACCCCGCCACAAAATGCCATCAACGGAAAAGTCCATGCTGCCTTTTCAAAAAGACCTAGTACTGCCTGTGTATAATCAGCACCCATACTATCTGTCATCGTTTTTTCAAATGCATCTTTCATAATCCAAAAAGGTAACAGCATGCCTAATAACCACATACTAAATACTCCATAGCCTACTACAGAAAGTTTTTTGCTCTTATAATTTCCCAGTTTAAAAATCAAGTCTGCCAACACACCAAAGACAACACCTGTAATAATTGGAGTATACGAATGCCCTGTCAACATCATTAAGCCTCCAAGTATCGTTCCCATAATCGTAACCATTCCAAACTTGTCGACTTTTGTTAAAAAAAGCATAAATGGAATCCCTGAAACCATAGGTAATAATAGCGGTATCAAAACAAAAAGTATTGGTATATAACCAAGCATACCCATAGCAAAGAACAAGACAAAGTATATTGCTGTAAAAACTCCTGTCGTAATTAAATCTTTTGTGTGCATTTTTTGTTGTTTCATATTTAATCCTTTCTACTGTTTATTGTATTGTTGTAAAAGAAAAAAAGTAGTATTTTTAACAAACCATTCCATGTTTCACCTCTTTTTATTGATATCAGTAGTCATTCTCATTATAGCGTTAAAAAAATATACCTTGCTCTTTTCGTATTGATAATATATCTCATTTATGTTCAACAGTTTTATTCTAACTTTTATTATTTGATTTGTCAACGAAAATAATCCTGAGTAAAAGACTCAGGATTATTGTGAATGCTTATTTTATATAGTTATATTGACCATTGCACATTTTTTACAAGTGCCAAAACGTCCTCTTGGCTGGTTAATGTTAATGCTTCCTTGGCTATCTTGCTTGCCTGGCGGCTATCAATCCTTGCTGCTTGCTGGCGTGCTCTTAAGATTCCTGGCGCACTCATGCTAAACTCATCTAACCCCAAACCAATCAGTAGTCCAAGAGCCAAGGGTTCGCCTGCCATCTCTCCACACATTCCGACCCACTTACCTTCTTTATGGGCCGCCTCTATTACCATATGTACTAGATTCAAGATTGCCGGATTA